>Ga0164243_10001157_pt1 | contig 45645 bp, 36 predicted proteins | sample OricompcompostOP_FD_108781 | JGI IMG/M metagenome (GOLD analysis project Ga0164243, IMG submission 108781) | Organic Plus compost microbial communities from Emeryville, California, USA - Original compost - Organic plus compost (OP) | ecosystem: Engineered > Solid waste > Mixed feedstock >...
CAATATGAGGAATAGCTTGTATTCAACACTTTCAGACGAGAAGAAACAATGGTGTCCTCGTGTCTGAATCTGCATGGCGGTATACGACGAAAGCTCGCTGGCTTCAGCAACGCGCCATCTGCTCCGCCTGCATCCCAACTGGTCGCTGCTGCGGTCGGCTGCTTCCCCAGCATGGTCTCAACGTGGCGCAATCGCTTCGCTCACCCTCCCCCCGATGTCCAGGCATGGCTTACCCACCTGCGCTATGAGTTCTCAGCATCGACTCTTTCACTGCAAGCACTGCAATACAACCATATTGTGCTCTGGCTACAACATCTCCATCATGACCCTGTAGAGGAAGCGGAAATAGAGCCTCTTGCGCAATGGCTCTTCAAAAAGACGCAGGGCCAACCCCTCTACATCTCTGAAATGCTCAAGCTCCTGTTTCATCGCCAGCTTCTAAGAGCGTATCCCGCAACCGATGGGACATGGAGTATAGATTCCACTCTCTCGGAATCCAAAATTGCGCAATGGAGCCGCATGATCCCCGCAAAAATAGAAGACACGATCCGCATGCGCCTTGCAACGGGTACCTGGCCCCCATACCTTGCTCTTCGCGCCAAGCACCGTGACCCTGAACTGGCGGGCATGCCGGTCCTTGTTCCAGCCACATTGATCTCTCGCATCTTGCGCGAAGAGGAGGTGTTCATCGCACCTGAGCAGCCTCAGAGGCTGCCCAGGCCCCACCACACAGGTCGCCCCATCTTCAATGGTATCCTGCATCTGGTCAAGAGCAGCAAGAACAGCTCCCGATGACCCGCCTGCAAGAATAGCCTCTCTTTTCAGAAGACGTCGACACCCGACTACGGTTTCGAGATCAGAAACATGCACCTGATAATCCGCTAATCCCGGCTAATAGAGTTCAGGAACACGACCCGCTCCATGACCGGGAAGTAAACGCTTCTCTGCCTTTCTCCAAAAATAACGCTTCCAACAGCATCAACTGCAACGATCTTTGTTACCAGCTTCTGCCCACGAATATATTCAGAGCAGCCGCGCAACGTTCCACAGGTGCTCACGGCACAAAAAAGATAGTCAACCTCTCCATCGAGCGCTCGATTGATCTCATCCATTGTTTGCTGATGCGCACGTGCATTGTATTCGTTGGCATATTGATTGGCCCACCAGCTTCCCGGAATTGTCTGTAGCAAATGGTGTACATACTGAAGTCGTGCCTGCAACAGGTCGCCAGTAACAGGGTCGGGCTCCGTTACCACCTTTACCTGTGCGCCATATGCTTTTAGAATAGCAATATTCTGGGCTGTCGTCCTCGCATCTACCACGCAGATAAATGGGAGGCGCAGGTACATGCACGCCTGGGCCAGACCAATTCCCATATTGCCCGAACTGGATTCAATGATCGTCGTTCCTTCTCGAATCACGCCTGTATTCAGTGCATGGTGTAACATCGAATAGGCGGCCCGATCTTTAATACTCCCTCCTGGATTGAAACCCTCCATTTTCGCAAACAGGCGAAAGCGCTTCCGAGCAAAAAAACGGTTCAGCTCTACAAGAGGAGTATTCCCTATTGTCAATAATATTCCTTTATACATCGAACATCCTTTCTTCCTCTAGAGAAGGGTGATCTATACCTCGACTCTTTTCTAGATGGCGAAGAGAGGATGCCGCAGCCCCCACACCGTTAGCCCTAACAACAGACAACCCGCCAGAAAAAACATTAGCGCCATTCCTCGTCCTCGCCCCGTCCCCAACACCAGACCTACAGTAGATGCAAGCCCTCCATTGTTCAACAGAAGAGGCTCGAAAACCAGATCCGCCAATGGACCCACCAAAAGGTAAGCAAAAGGCACAATTGCGCCGGTCAACATATCCAGTACCGAAAAGAGCCGACCATGAACACTTGTGACAGTCCGACTTTGCAAGAGCGCATTAACCGAACCATTCACCATAGGTAGCGCAAGGAAGAGGAGGAAGCACGCTATCACAATCAGCAAGAACGTTCTGCTCAAACCTACCAGTATCAGACAGAAGCTACAGAGCGCCAGCCCCAACAGAATCGTATGAATGCGGCGCCTCAACCCACCCCATACATCCCCTATCACCGGAATCCCTATTTTACTGGCCGCGAGGATATATTACACTATCTCTATACCCATCTCCATATCACCGATAACACAAAGGAAGTCTCTTCATACGCCCTCTCAGGTCTGGGTGGCATCGGCAAAACGCAGACCATTATAGAATACGCCTACCGATATGCGCAGGAATACTCGGCTGTCTTCTGGATCGGGGCGGAATCACACGAAAGTCGCATCGCCAGCCTGCAACGTATCGCAGAGTGTTTACGTCTCCCTGAAGAGCAGGAATGCCACAAAATGATTGCAGCCGTCATCAACTGGCTTAATAGCCATCGAAATTGGCTTCTGCTTGTGGACAACATCGAAGATATAGACATGGTTAAGGCGTTTCTTCCCAGCATGCGACAGGGGTCATTGCTTCTCACAACGCGCCTTCAAACGATGGGGGGCCTGGCCCATATGATAGAATTGGGACGCCTGAGCCTTGATGAAGGCGTTCAACTCTTACAACGCTATTCCCGACATCTGCTGCCCTCCCTCGATGCTGAACAGATACCATCAGCCAAACTCCAGGCGGCACAAATGCTGGTTGAACAGATGGAAGGGCTTCCACTTGCCATTGAGCACGCCGGGGCCTTACATAGAGGAAACACATTGTAGCATCTCCGATTTTCTCCATCTCTTTCATAAATATCCACTTGAATTACTAAAGAATCTGCCTCCCGATAACGGGTAGTCGTCCTCGGTCACCCATACGTTTATCCTTTGCTTTGAGAAACTTCAGCAGGTCAATGCTACCGCGGCAAAGATTCTGATCTTTTGCAGCTTTCTCGCACCCCAGGAGATCCCTGAATCGCTTCTGGCCTTCGCAATTCAGACCATCGATCCTTGCTCTTTTGTTGCTCTTCCATTGCGGCTTAACCACTATCTCAAAGAACTTTTGCGCTTTTCGCTCATTCGGCGAGATGCAGAGCGCAAAACGATCTTTATCCACCGCCTGGCACAGATTGTATTACGTGAGAGCCTCCCTCAAGGGCAGCAGGCACAATGGATAGCTGATACTATCCATATTCTCAATGAGGCCTTCTCGGTCAGCTCTCAGGAAAAGGAGCAATGGCAGAATTGTGAACATATTCTTCCTCACGCGCTCTACATTGCCAACTACCAACAAGAGAATTTCTCTCCTGAACTTGGCTCGCTGCTACTCAAAATAGCGGCTTGCCTTTTCTACCGCGCTCGTTACTCCGAAGCTGAACAACTGTACCGACGGGTTCGCATTATCAGACAAAAGACCGTAGGCGAAATGCATCTGGATTTTGCCCTCGCGACTCATCACCTTGCAGAAGCGCTTTGGAAACAAAGCCAATTCCAGGAAGCAGAGAAGCTCTTTTTGCAAGCGCTGCATATTCTGGAAAATACCTGTGCATCAGAGCAGCATATTATAACAGTCCTCAATAGCCTGGCCTCTTTACTTGAGGATGTAGGACGCTATAAGGAGGCCGAACTGCTTCTACTGCGTGCACTCTCACTCCAAGAGAATACGCTGAGCTTTGAAAACTCGGGAAACACCCATCCACTGAATAATCTGGCCATTCTCTATGCTCTCATGGGAAGATACGAAAAAGCTGAAGAACTCTTTCAACGTATGCTTCAACTCCGAGAAAAGGAACTCGGCTCCCACCATACTGAGACTGGCACTGCATTGAACAATCTTGCCTTGCTTCATCATAAAAGGGGACACCTTCATCAGGCTGAACCGCTTTATCGACGCGCTTTACAGATCTGGGAGGAAATGCTTGGGCCAGATCACACGAATGTAGCAGCAGTTCTGGGAAACCTGGCAAATCTATATATCGATCAGCAGCGTTTCAAAGAGGCCGAAACGCTTTGCCTTAGAGCGCTTCAGATACGTGAACAGAACCTGGGTAGCAAACATCTAAGCACAACTTATCCCCGCATCTACCTTGCAGACATCTATAGTCACTGGCAGCGCTATCAAGAAGCCGAAACTCTCTATCTTCAAGCCCTTGAACTCCGTGAACAGGTTCTCGGTCCTTCCCATCCGGAAACGGCGGTAGTCCTGAATAATCTGGCAAAGCTCTATTATAACCTCTCTCGATACGAAGAGGCCCATAATGCCTTTTCACGCTCACTTTCGATCTGGGAAGAAACGGTAGGGCCAGTGCATGAGTATGTGACACATGCGCTGCTTGGACTCGCCCAGGTTGCTCACAAGCGAAAACAGCACCAGGAAGCAGAGTCTTGCTATAGACGTGCATACGACATTGTGAAGAAGCTGTTCCATGACAAACATCCTCAGTTTCTTGCTGTGCAATCCAGCTTCCAGGAGTTCTATAAGGAACAGGGACATCCTGACAAAGCGAAAGCACCTGCTTCGGAGGAATATTCTCATGCAGTAGTCTCTTAAACACGAACAGAACCATTCTGCAACAGCAGGGAACTGGTTGAGCGCCCTCATTGCTTGTTCCAATACAATGCGCTCACCTTTGTCTTCAACACAGCAGCGATCCCTGCGTATCCCCCAAGATCAAGGAGGACCGGGACAGAATATGATCTACTCTCATCTCCTGGTCCTTCTTCTCCTTATCGTCCATCGGGTAGATCGGGGTCTTTGCCGACCTTGCGCATTATACCCATCAGCAGGCATTGCATCCCCCTTGACAGCATCCTTTTTTTCGTATACACTAAATATATCCGAACGGTCGTACACAGAAGAAGAGAGGAAGCAACAATGCCGAACGAACAGATGCGTACAGCTAGTGACACGCTCATTCTGCATGTTGCCCTCGCGCTTTTCGCCAGAGGCTATGATAGCACCTCGATAGACGACATTCGTCAAGCTACTGGCCTCACATCGAAAGCCACCCCGTACATCCAGAACAAAGAAGAGGTTGTTATACCCTTGCTTCAGCAGACGATGAGGATGCAGAATCAAAAAATGATAGAAGCAGAGCAGGCAGTAAAGGCAGAGCCACTACACCAGCTCACCGCCAGCGGGCATGCTTTTATCTCCCGGGGACTACTCCATCCACAGGGATATGCTTTCTGCTTCCTGCGTGTTCAGCAGGATATATTCCTTCAGGGAAGGTCAACACTGGACAGCAAAGAGCTACACACACCGGGACACCTCCTCACAGGAGGGCTTCTACCATTACGACAAACATATCCGGTTCGTGCTATTGCCAATGCCGCGTTCATCAGCTTGCTCGTTGACGCGCTGTCATCGCACAAGCAGCTTTTGCATGAGCAGAAAGTCTGGCAACTACGCGACGTATGCTTCGGCCAGCTCTTTTCTGAACCTATCACCATCCTTGCTTCACTTTTTTTGTCTCGTAAAATGTCCGAACGTTCGGATAAAATCAGAAAGACAGTCAGCAGACATATCTCAGCACATTGAGAAGGCTTGGCTCGTCATATATTCGTCCTGATGTATATTCGTCAATAAGAAAGGTTTACTATGAATCATACAAAAGAACACGTTCCGCTCCTTCGACATCTGGGGCGGGGCATCATGCGCTTTCGCTGGTGGATCATTGGACTAAGCGTTCTCTTTCTCATAGGAACTGGCGCCTTCGGCGCAGGGGTCACCCGAATGTTGCTTTTAGCGAGGTTTGAGGTCGAAGGCTCTGAGTCGAGCCGTACCGGACAGCTTCTAGAGCAACATTTCAAGGCAGGCGACCCCAATCTGCTGCTGCTTGTCACAGCAAAAAATGGTACTGTCAACGATCCAGCGATAGTGAATGTGGGCAAAGAGCTTCAAAAAGAACTGAAAACACAACCACATGTCACTGTCCTTTCGTCCTACTGGGATCGAGCATTTGCCCCCGCTCTTCGTAGTAAAGACGCAAAACAGGCCATCATCATCGCACATATCAGTGGAACGGCAACAGAGGCACGCGAGCTTCTGCGCACCCTCTCCCCAAAATTCACCCGGGACCTGCCTGGCGCTACGGTTCGGGTCGGTGGGCAGGATGAGATCTTCCGTCAGGTCGGAGCCCAGAGCGAACAGGATTTTATCAGATCAGATATGATTGCGATTCCGTTGGTGTTGCTGATACTGGTTCTCCTCCTTCGTAACCTGTGGGCCGGTCTCCTCACCCTCGGGATCAGCCTCTTTGCCATCCTGGGAACAATGAGTGTGCTCCGTATCTTGATTCAGTTCACTGAAGTCTCCACCTTTGCACTGAACCTGACAATGGTTCTGGGCCTGGGCATCGGCGTTGACTACTGCCTGTTCATTATTGCGCGCTATCGCGAAGAGCTGGAAAAAGGACAGGATGTGCAGGGGGCCATTATTCGCACAATTGAGACAGCAGGGCGTACCGTCATTTTCAGCGCATTAACGGTAGCAATCTCGCTTGCCGGGCTGATTCTCTTCCCATTCTACTTCCTGCGCTCTTTTGCTTATGCAGGGATTGCAGTCATCGCCATTGGAGTCTGTGGAGCACTGTTTCCTCTCCCTGCAATGCTCGCCATCATGGGTCACCGCATCCGGCCCTGGTCTCGTCGGCAGCAGAGCACTTCAGTGGAACAAGGGCTCTGGTATCGCATCTCACACATGGTCATGAAGCGACCGGTCAGCGTCAGCGTTCCCTTGCTGGCACTGCTCCTTTTCCTCGGCTCACCATTTCTGCGGATCAATTTTGGGACTCCGGATCAACGAGTTCTGCCCCCAGGAGTCAGCAGCCGCGAAGTTCATGAAGAGATTCGCCTGAATTTTCCAGCCGAAGAAAACGACGCTATTCACATTATTGCTCTCAATATAACAGACCCTCAGCGACAGGCAATCGAGCAATATGCACGTGCGCTTTCACGCGTTCCAGGCGTCTTTCAGGTCGATACCATTACAGGTGCATATGCGAATGGTGAGCAGGTCGCCAGAGCGGATGAATGGTCGGATCGCTTTGTGTCAGAAAAGGGAACCTGGCTCTCCGTTGTGCCGAGCGAAGAACGTCTCAATAGCGATCCCTTTGGATTGGTTGATGCGATACGAGCAGTTCAGGCTCCATATCCAGTCCAGATAGGTGGGGCACCTGCGATTATTCAAGACTTTCGCAATACACTGCTCGCTTCACTCCCACCGGTTATGGTCTTTATTGGAATAGTCACTTTTATTCTGCTCTTCTTTATGACAGGAAGCCTGCTCCTCCCCTTGAAAGCGATCCTGTTGAACATTCTCAGCCTTTCTGCAACCTTTGGGGCTCTGGTCTGGATCTTTCAAGAGGGAAACCTTTCATCACTGCTCGGTTTCACCCCAACAGGCTCAATGGAGGTCAGCATTCCTATTCTGATGTTCTGCCTGGCATTCGGTCTCTCGATGGATTACGAGGTATTTATTATGTCACGTATCAAGGAGGAATATGACCGGACAGGAAAAAATGTGCACGCTGTTGCGCTCGGACTCGAACGAAGTGGCCCGCTGGTCACGGCTGCTGCTGCCCTGATGGCCCTTGCCTTCGCTTCTTTTTCCGTCTCCGGCATCTCACTTCTGAAAATGCTCGGCGTGGGTATGACGCTGGCAGTCCTGATGGATGCAACAGTGATCCGGGGTCTGCTTGTTCCTGCCTTTATGCGCCTGATGGGTCAGGCAAACTGGTGGGCACCGCAACCCCTGCAACGGCTACAGCGGCGCATCGGCTTCAGCGAATAAAGCAAAGATTCCTTCTACCATATCAAGGAGTTGTTTTTCTCCTCCAGTTGCACGATGAGGTGAGGTCTGGATTACTCTTTCCGGACCTCACTCCACCGTCCTCGGGAAAAGCATCAGCGCGCAATGCAGAGTATGTTGACACCACCTGGCTTCACCCGACAACCGTGATCGCGTATACTGCGCACTCATCATTCCTGTCCTGTACAAGATGAGCTCTTGCCAAACAAACGACTGAGCAAGCATGTACTTCTGATTCCTGAGGCCATTCATAAAGAATGGTACCCGATTATCAAACAGTGCTTATGAGAGAGGCGTTTCCCCTCCTCCGGGCTATTTCTAGTTTCCTGCTTCCCCCTTTCTTGCACTTGCTCAACCAGAAAGGGTAATCGTATCATTTTCATCTTCTTTACCAGACGGGAAAAGAAGGATCACATCACCTCCATCGCATGCTGATGGGCCATCAGTAGCGTCGCATTTTCTGTCCAGCGTTGGGATACAACAGCGTCCAGAGTTGCACACGCGTAGGAAGCGCCCAACGATTGTACGAAAGGAGTGCTTGCAGGTGTCAGCCTCAGGAGCTTGCTACTGTGGGTCTCTGGCTCCACTGTCAAAAAGCCCGTGCGGCAGGCTTGAACAGATATCTACCAATAAGTTATTATAGATCTAACAAACGACCAGGGGAATGTTATATATGTATTGGACTACGTATGAGAAAATTGCCGAATCACCCGAACAGTGGCATCTGGACGAGGGGCACTATCGCACGTTGAAAAAGGCCCGCTGGGTGGTAACAGAAAAGATACATGGCGCCCATTTCTGCATTGTGACCGATGGCCTCAACATCGTTGGCGCCAGTCGCAAACATCTCCTGGCCCCTGATGAGCATTTCTTTGACTATCAACGGATCCTTCAACGGCTGGAATCTCAAGTAGTCCACCTCGTTTACCTGATACGTCAATCCTATCCTCAACTCACCTCTCTCTCCATCTATGGGGAGCTGTTCGGAGGATCATATCCTCACCCTGATGTTCCTCCTATACCCGGAGTTCAGCCTGTTCAAACTGGTATCTATTATACCCCTGATATCGAATTTTGTGCTTTTGACCTTGCTCTCACTATTTCACAGCAAACTGCTTATCTTGATTATGATCGGGCGCACCAGTTCCTTCAGAGCGCGGGTATTCCTTCCCTTCCTCCTCTCTTCATCGGAAGCTATCAGGAAGCGCTCCTCTATCCTGTTGAATTCTCTTCCACGATACCCGCCCTCTTTGGTTTGCCTCCGCTCTCACAAGAGAACAACGCTGAAGGAGTCGTAATCAAACCTCTCAAAACAGCGGTTTTTTCCACCGTTAGAGGACCCATCCGCCCCATTCTTAAAAGAAAGATTGCCGCGTTTGCGGAAGATAGGCGCTTTCATCAGGCTCAAAAGTGGTCCTCGCTCCCATCAATCGCAGATCCAACCGCCCTGGATCTTCTCAAATGGGAGGCTTCTTGTCAGATAACCGAGAATCGCCTTCTTAGCGCGATCTCGAAAACGGGCTATCGCGGTCCTCGCCAACAGAGCCGAAGCCAGCACCTCTTTCATCTCTTTATCACAGATGTTCTGGAACAGCTTTCTCTTCATCAGTCCGATCTGCTTGGTAGCCTCACTCCATTAGAGCATCAAGAGCTTCTCGCGTTTCTCCAGACAGAAGCCAGAACCCTTTTCAAACAATTTTTCCAGACAGAAAAGCGACGTGTCTGAACAGGAACCCCATTCGTAAGCCTTCGAGGGGATCGTCCAGAGAGAGAATAAGACGCACAGGAAAGGGATCTCGTTCACGCCTCTGAACGGCGATAGGGACAATTTTCCTCTCAAAGAGCGAGCCATTGACTGGCTTCCTACTGCCATCGTAATCGTTATATTTCACAGTGATGACCGCATGGCTGCTCTCACGTGTACTGAAAAGTCACCTCTTCTGGTTTTGGAATGTTCCGTATACTGAAAAGAGGGGTCGCCTCTTTATGTGTTTTCTCCACTTTGCTGCCAGTGGGCTGCTTCCTTGAAAGGCACGCCAAAACGTGTGTGATGACCACCATATTATAGAAATTATAGAACATTTGCCTGCGTGATGATGGAAAGGAACATCAAAGGATCAATGCGACATGAAGGCTCACATACAACTGTTGCTTTCTTGATTGAAAAAGGATTTGAGGACATCAGTTTTCTGCTTCCCTTTACGGCGCTTCGGCAGGCGGGGGTATCTCCTCTCATTCTCTCACCTCGCAGACGCATTCTGTACCAGGGGAAACGTGGCCGCACCTCCTTTATGTCTGATGCAGCTCCGATTGAAATGTCTCCTGAACAATTTGATGCACTTATTCTCCCTGGCGGCGATGCCCCAACCTATTTACGTCGCAACAGACAGATCATACGCTTTCTGCAACGAGCAATGGGAGCTGGAATATTGATTGCAGCAGCTCTGGAAGGGCCTCAAGTTCTGATTGAGAGCGAGTTCCTCCAGGGGAGACAGATGACCTGTGAATCTTCTCTCCGAACGGACCTTCGGAATGCAGGCGCCATTTATACTCATCTCCCGGTCGTTTTTGAGCAAAATATCCTCACAGCTCGGTCTACCACGGACCTTCCGCTCTTCACTGCAACACTTCTTCAAGCGCTTCAACTGACGATCCCCGGCTTTCAGCTTCCCAATCCGCAGGAACACAATGCGCCCTGGTGGGATATTGCCGCAGCGTGGGGAGGAACAAGCCGTCAGGAACTCCTCCAAACGTTACAGGACTTTTATCTGCAAGAGCGTGCCCTGCTTGCCTTCTGTCAATTCCACCGACAACACGCCGACGCCGATGTTCGTTCCTTCCTCTCTTTTGTGGAGTTGAGTACAGAACATCACTGCCACTTACTTTTGACGCATATGCAGGAAGTGGAAAGATCGTATGTTCCCCCCACACAGGAGCAGCACCCTGAGGCACTACGTCCGTTCGACCGCGAAACGCTTCTCCTTACCCTCTTCGATCTCCTTCAAGCACGGAAAGAGACTCTTGAGCGTATGCATCTGACCCTGACTGATCCCGCAAGCGGAACCATCTGTGACCATATCGAGATCAATACTTCCCGGTGTGAAGATGATCTTGCACAGCTTCTTCACTCGCTTCCTGAAAATCAGTTTTCATCGTAGTCCTGAAACCAGGCATTCAAACGGAGGAAGTGGCCGTTCTCTCTCGCCTTCCATTCAAGACCGATACAGCCAGAGAGATGGTGCCCACCCTCTCAATCGAGATTTATCGATCTGCAAGCGAGGTATGATGCAAGTAAAGTCGATGTCTTTCAAACTCAAGCAATCAGAGCACATCCATATATGTCACTACAAAGAGGTGCCAACAGCAAGAGCGCGCGTTTTCTAAAGAGCAAGAGATGAGCCGCTCTGGCTTGTTCCCTCAAGAACAGGGGTCCTCAGGTCCGGCAAGACAACATCAGCAGTGCTCTTATAAACGTGCAGAGGAGCTGAAGGAATGATGATTGTTGATGCACATACCCATTTATCCGGCTCAGAAACAGGAGAGAATGCCAGAGAGATTATACAAACTCTGGATGCCTGTCACGTTGATGTCGCATTTGTTTTTGCGCCTCTACTGAACGTGCATACCTGGGAACTTTCTGATAAGCATCTCGATGATATTCGCCAGCATAATGACTACTGTGCCAATCTCTGTAGCGAGGCTCCAGAGCGTCTGTATGGCTTCTGCGTGCTCAATCCTACACCCGAGCTGGCCAATAACTCGCTCGAACAAGCCGTCGCATTAATGGTTGAGGAGGTACGACGCTGCTATCATGAACTGGGCTTGCGCGGTGTCAAGATGATTCCAACACACTGGTATCCCAATGATACTCACCTGCTTCCCCTGTATCAGGAGATTGCACATCTGGGTATGTATGTAGTGTTTCATGTCGGAATCTTTATGGATGCCCAGCAGGGAAGCTACTGTCGTCCAACCTATTATGAAGGGATTCGTCGCGTCCCTGAACTCAAGGTTCAACTCGCTCATCTGGGGTGGCCCTGGGTTGATGAATGTATTGCAGTGTTAAACATGGAAACCAATATTCACGGTACTCAAGCGCAGCATTGGCAGATGAAAGCCGACCTTTCCTTTGGTCCTCCCGATGATTGGCAGCTCAGTAGCTGGCAACGCGCTATCGATAGCCTCTCACCAAAAATGCTCTGTTATGGTTCTGATCTCTTCTGGCCCTGCTCTGCTGAAGAGTATCTGGAAAAATACCTCTATCCTCAAAGAGGACTCTTTGAGGTTGCCATGACCAATGGCCATATCGCTCAGGAGGGGAGTAGCAGTCGCAAGCAGGTGCGAGAGCAGATCTTCGCTGAGAATGTCCTTGAACACTGGAACGCAGCGGTCTCTGCGCCTCAACAGCCTCAACGTGCAAAGAAGAGTATCCGCACACCCCGCGCCCGAAAAGGGCACCTATTCTAAGAAGCGAGTATGAACATCATGCAAAAGGCGCCGTTTGTTGTTCCATGCCGGCTTCTCTTTGTGATCGCTTCCTTGCACACCGGAGAAGCAGAGCAGCGTATGCTCTATCCTGTTGCGGCACTCACAATGGTGATGCTTCAGACCAGCGCTCTCGTTTCTGCATCCAGAGCAGGCAGCACGAGGCCCACGAAGAAAGGAAAAGAGCCGTCTATGAGCAAACCCAACCTGCATATCCGTCAGGGGAGACAGGAAGATATTGAGCCGATTTTAGATCTGCTGACCGAGTATGAGCTTCCGCGACAGTACTTTGAACCTTTTTATCTCAATGATAGTAGCTATCGGCCCGAACAATCATGGGTCGTCGAGCAGCATGGCCGTTTGCTCTCACATCTGCGTATTTTTGACCGCTGGCTTCGTCTCGGACAGGCTCATCTCCACGTTGCAGGAATTGGCAATGTTATTACAGCCCGCGAAGCACGAGGACAAGGCTATTTTGGCGCCATCATGCGTGCTATGCTTCCCTCACTCAATGCGCAGGGCTATCTGTATTCGCTCTTATGGACGCCTCAGCCCACGCTCTATAACCGCTATGGATGGGTCTCTCTCCCTCAGGAACGTACTGAAGCTCGTATGCCATCCCATCTCTCGACGACCACCATGACCCCGTTTCGAGAGCGCGATTTACCCATCATTATGCAGATCTATGAGACAAACAATGCCGAGCGCACCGGTCCCTTTCTCCGTTCTGCCCGGTACTGGCAGCAACAGCGGGCCTGGTTACACGAAAAACCGGCTCAGTTTCTGGTCGCCCATGATACAGCCATGCCGCTCGGCTATATTCGTTCTCGTAAGAAAGCAGGGTATGTTGAAGTGCTGGAAATAGGAATGACGAGAGCAGAAAAGGAGCTTGGACGTGCTCTCCTGAGTGCAGTGACAGAAGGGGGGAAACAGAGCCTGCGCGGCCATTTCCCTCCAAGCATACAGATGCTCTTTCAGCCAGAAGAATACCGTCTGATTCCCGAAGAGAGTCTGATGGGCAGGGTGATTGACCTTTCTGCACTGCTTCGCCTGGTTCAACCGCTCTGGCAGACACGCCTTCAGGCACATCCAGAGATAGAATGCACCTTCTCCCTCTCTACAAGCGCGGGTCAGGCAACCGTACGGGTAAGCAGGGGTTCAATCCAATGGGCAGAAGGGCTCTCGCACAAGGTTCCCCTCCTTCAAGAACATGAGCTGGCCCATTTGCTCTTTCGAGGAGTTGACAGGCTGGCAGAACAAACCATCGATCAACTTCACACCATTGCTTGCTTACCGGTACTCTTTCCCGCACAGGACTTTGTCATCTGGCCAAGCGATGCTTTTTAAGAAGCTGGATATTGGAAGCATATGAAAGGAGAGCCACATGAGACTCTCGGTGATTCACGTTGTGGGCAATTCGGCAATTGGTGGAGGAGAACGTCATGTTCTGAATCTGGTACAGGGGCAGCGCCTGCAAGGCGTACAGGTCGAAGTGGTTTGTCCGCGCCCAGGGCCCCTGACTCAGTGGCTCACGGCCTGCGATATCCCGGTTACGTGCATCGAGATGGTTCGCCCCTGGCCCTATGACGAGTATATCCTTGACCGAGAAGCCGTCCAGGCATTGCACACCCTGTTTGTACACAAAAAACCAGAGATCGTGCATAGCCATCTCTATCCAGCATCTCTCCATGCGAGCCTGGCCGCACAACAGGCGGATGTTCCTGCGATCATCGCCACCAAACACACCCTTATCCTGCACGCGGGCGATGCCCTCGTAAGCTATATTACCCCAACTCATACCATCGCAGTCTCACAGGCCGCTGGCTCCCTGCTCGAAAAAGCCGGTATTCCCGCCTACCAGATCAATATCATTTATAATGGTATACATGCCGAAGCATATACCTGCCCCCCGGCTCTCCTTCAACGAGTACGGGATACCCTTCCATGCAACCACGGTCCGATTCTGGGAACTATCGCCCGACTTTCACCTGAGAAGGGGATAGATACGCTTCTGAAGGCCCTCCCTTCAGTAATCCAGACACATCCCACACTCTCTCTTCTGCTTGTTGGGGATGGACCAGAGGCAAGGGCCCTTCGTCGACTGACGGATTTGAGTGGTCTGAACAACCATGTCCACTTTTTAGGTTTTCGTCAGGATATTTCCGCGCTCAATCAGATTTTTGACCTGTTTGTGCTCCCATCACGGGAGGAGTCCTGTTCACTCGCACTTCTGGAGGCAATGGCAGCGGGAAAAGCTGTCGTCGCAACAGATGTTGGAGGCAATGCAGAAGTGCTACGACATGGCATCGATGGCTTGCTGATTACGCCAGATGATCCCCAGGCCCTTTCCAGAGCACTGCTCACGCTACTTGGGAACCCGGCACAACGAGAGACAATGGGAATAGCTGCCCGGCAGAGGGTCCTTGCACACTTTACCTGTGAGAGAATGGTAGCTGAAACTCTCGCCCTCTATCAACGACTGCTTACTCAGCCACGGCGGGCGATGCCAAGCGTTCCTCTCTTTTCTTCATGACATCGGCCCGGGATGTCCCCTCAGAGAGGAATGGGCCTGCTTCAATGGAGGATAACAGATCGCTTCTCCTCTCAGAATCTATCAACTTTTTTGCTTGCTATACCTTTTCATCCTATTATTCTCATTTCTCGCCAGACATTCTCGAAGAACAAGCAAGAGACACCAGCCCTTTCGGCTCAAGAGGCACCAGTAAGCGACTGACAGCGAATGAACCTTGTGCCTCTTTGTCGTGACACTCTCCCGCTTGCCTGAGACTATCAACCGTTACAGGCAACGGGAGAGCGTCAACTTCCCGGCACTCTTAAAAGGTCGCAGGTCTAACAATACCATATTTCAGCTTCCTAAGCAGGTCTCTGGTCGGAGTGCAAGCAGGTACATCTGTAGATATGCTGAGCACCTGATGTATCAGGCTTCTCTTTCTCCTTTTGAGCGCTTCACTAAACTCAGGCCTAAAACAACGCAAAGAACAAAAAGTAACCCCTGTCTCAGCCAATCCATAGACAGCCAAAACCAGCCTCCAGAGACAAGGACAGGGGATGAGCCATGTTCATCAGCATACACACCCATATTCCAAAAGAGTTTTAAAGAAATAACGAAGATAAGAAGGCTCAAAACAAAAAGAGCTATGTTCAGCCCTCTTTTCTCAAGTTTGACTGTTTGTCCTGTCTTTTTCACATAAAATACAACAAGCCCAAGACACAAAACAATGAATAGAAAGCCAATAAGAAGTAGAGGCATATGTTTTCCTCCCCATGAAGATAGGGCTTCAATACAAAATAAAGCAGCGTACGATTTGTCTGAAAAAGCAAGATTCATAGAACGTACTTATTGGACAGCAAAAACCAACCGACCAAAGAAACTACAGATGCAGATGAATATATTATAACACATGTTTTTTGCAAGAAAACAAATATGTCAATTATGTCGGGACCAGATTCATCGTGCAGTAATGCCCATCCTCCTCAGGTTGACACGCTCAGAAATAAAAAAGGACAAGTATCGTTGTGACAGAGAAGCATTTCCAGCATAATTAGAATATTTACATGCTTCCCGCTCATGAGAACATGAGAAGCTGAAATACGATGGCTACCACCTCTGTCAATGAAGCCATCCCTGATCCGCCTGGATGATAAGCGCACGATCCTTCTCCACACAATGCTCATCCAGGCGGATAATACTCAGGCGAATCATCTGTGTTCACACAGCCACGGCCTCAGTATCGAACGCACAAGCAAGGTTATGGCAAGGGTTCAGAGGTGATCATGCTGTTGTAAACCCGGCACTCCTCGACAAAAGCGAGTTCACGCAGGTAGAACACACGCGCCGCTAAGTGGGCACTGGGTTGATGAGGAATGAAGCGTTGACAACGCACATCCACAAATGGAGCGTGTGGGAAGAGCTGGCTCAGTTCAGAGAGCGCGGATGCAGAGGACTCCCACAGGGTTTCATACTCTCCCAGGGTCATCTGGACGGGAACGCGCACCTCAGCACTGATCTGGCGCAGATGCTCGGGAATGCGAAGCACCTCACGCAACTCCGCCATCGGCAAAGGAGTTCGACTCTGCTTCAAGCTCTCTCGGGCCTCATGAACCCAACTGTTGGCAGGCCCAAGAGACCTGGGGCATTCTCATCGAAAGGAAGCCGGGCAAATGGGGCATCGGAAAGCAAGCTTTGAAAGCGTTGGAGGCCATCTGGCAACCAGCGTAATCCCGTCCCATGAGTGCTCACGCCAAGTAAAGGGACATCAGGGCGGCTGGCTGCCAGCCCGAGGACGATAAGTCCCCCGAAGGATTGGCCAAGCAGAACGATTCCGGCCGAATCGGCTCCATACCGCTCCCAGGCCTCGGCCAGAGCGAGCCGCAAAAGGGAGATCTGGCCGTCAAAGGTGCTCAGCTCTTCAGCGATCTGTTGGCTGGCTCCATAGCCCGGTCTATCCAGCGCCAGAACCGCGTATCCAAGAGAGGCAGCCGTATTGAGGAAGCCAGCTTCGCCAGGGATGGTGTCATCAAAGATAGCAGCCGAGTTGCCGGCGCCATGCAAGGCCACAATCAGAGCGCGAGAAGCACTGGAAGGTTTCGCATAGACTCCCGAGAGGTCACTATGACCCGCGCGAATCAGAATGGGTTTCTTGGTTATTGAAATGTTCATTTCTTCAATCTCTTTCTTTCATTTTTCCCCGAGGACATCGCTTACCAGTGCTGATACAGGGCTCGAAAAGAGGATAGAGCGAAAGAAGAGAACGCTTCTCTCAAGTCTTTACACTCCCAAAGCCACTCTCAGGGCCAGAATCGGTTTTTCTCAAGACGTAGCTTCTGGCCAATTCAGATCAGCAACAGAGAACATTGACACCACAACACCCGGTGGCAAAACTGATTTTCTACCTGATGGGAGCGTTGGCCGAATTTGCGCGCGATCTCATTCGAGAGAGAACCAGAGCGGTCCTAAGGCCAGAGGGCGTGTCGGCCGCTGGTCGAGAAAAACCGCTGAGGGGTTGCCCTGGCCCGACATCTCTATACGGTGGGAATATCGATATGAGCGATGGTCTGATGTATTCTGTTCAGTTTTCCTTTCAGGTCTTCGTTTAAAACAAAACATCCGTTTTATTCGATTATTTTAAACATCTGTTTAAATTATACGTATGAATATTCTCGTTGTCAAGGGGAAAAATCCCCTCTTTGTAGGGAAGGCGAAAGACCACACCATACAAGTATATACACTCCCATGCCCGCGGCTCTCCCCATCTTTGCCCGCTTTCCAGAATCTGTTAGGACTCAAGCTCAAGTGGATAGAACTGATAAAGTATGAGGCAGGTGAACACGACATGATACAGATCAGCAACTGCTTGTGGAAACCACTCATCATCTCGGACAAAACCCCAAACACGACCCCCAGGGTCGCGTAGCGCTCAGTGAACAGCGGCGCGGCAAGAGCACGAACCTACCTGACCTGAGGAAGCAGACCGAAACCAACTCAATGCCACCGTGTCCACCGTTTCTCGTGGCACATCACCCATATGTCCCTGGTCAACAAAAACTACACGCTCTCAACCGTCAGCAACATTCCCAGCTCTATTAGAGTAACGAACCTTTTCACGATCCTGTGCACCGCCTCGGTCAAAGGTATCCGAGCAGACCGACAGCATATGCACCTTACTCCCTTTGGCGCTATCGTACCTGCTCGGCTTCCGTTCTCCAGAATCAATTGCAGCGTGCAACTGCCGGATAAGCGCGCGCCTGTAATTCATCCTTGTTCCTTTAAACTCCACACAAGAGCCGCGCAGATCCATGCACCGTTACATCAAAACAAGCAGCCACTGCTGTGTCTATCGAGAACCAGGGCGGCAGATCGTAGAAGCCGCTCCTGTACGCGACGAGATTGTAGCTTCAAGCAAAGAAAGAAGGGTCAGGACACATAGAGCATATAACCTGTGATCTCTGAGTGTGCATTTTGCTCATGGACAACCCTCCTTTCCTATTCACATAAGAAGAGAACGCCATAACGAAGCTATCCAAGCGTTTCACAGGCCCAACTTACTCCAGACCTCAATGTTTATATCTCAACAGCTCCCAACTTGAATAACGCCGATCGTTGGGCATCGGTCAACCCTGATGCATGCCTGATATTCATACCCTCATATGGCTTTTCACCATGTAGAACCGCAATGCAACACTTTTTCTCCATATCCCACAGCCTGATAGTGCCATCATCACTCCCACTCACAAGCACCATCCCGAGAAAACCCAATGAACGAATACGAGCTTTATGACCTTCTCCTACCCAAATACGTTGCCCTGTAACAACATCCCATACAGAAACAGTAAGGTCATCCCCTCCACTTGCCAGCAGATGCTGAGATGGACTCAATGCCACCGCATGCACTCGACGCGTATGACCAGAAAAGATCATCCTGCATTGCCTCGTCTGCACATCCCATACACGAACCGTTCCATCTTCGCTGGCGCTGGCGATTAAGCGACCATCATCACTCCAGGCGACAGAACGCACTCGTCCAGTATGCCCCTGTAATAGCCCTTCACACTGCCCGGTCTCTCCATTCCAGAGCCGAATAGTTGCGTCATCGCTTCCACTCGCCAGAAACGTTCCCGCCGGATGGAAACAGAGCGACCTGACCCAACTGCTATGGCCACACAAGAGTACTGAACTTGTGCACTTTCTGCGATCGGCTTCGCTAGCGAATTCCCATATCCGAATGGTTGTATCTTCGCCGCCACTTGCTATTCGTCGTCCATCTGCGCTCCATGCGAGCGCACGAATCCAGGTGGTATGTCCCCGCAACACCTGAGAGCACTGGCCGGTCTGTAGATCCCATATGCGTACCGTTTGATCTTCGCCACAACTGGCAAGCCAGCGCCGATCCGGACTCAATGCAACATCTCTTGCCCCATGCTCAGGCACACATATACTCCATATGCAGGCCCCGTCCTCTCTCCTCCAGAGGCGAATACTTTTATCCTCACTACAACTCACAATGGCACTTCCATCATCAGAACAGGCAAGAGACCAGACACGGTCTGTATACCCCTGAATCGTTCTCAGACAATCACCAGTCACACCATCCCAGACGCGTAGCGTTTGATCCTCCCCGCCACTCACTAACAAAGAGCCATCCATATTAAATGCAAGAGCGCGAACACCCTGCGTATGTTCATGCAGCACTCTCAAACAGTCACCGGTCGTTCCACGCCAGATACGAATCACGCCATCTTCTCCACCACTTGCCAGAAGATTCCCCTCAGCACTATACGTCAGATACCAGATGCGCATCTTATGTCCCTCAAGTACTTTCAGGCACGCACCTGTTTCCTTGCTCCAGATACGGATACTCTTATCATCACTTCCACTCGCCAGAGAGGAGCCATCCGGGCTAAATGCAACTGACCGTACCCAATCAGTGTGCCCCTGTAGAAGAGCGATACAACGCCGCTGTTGAATATCCCATAAGCGGATAGTCTTATCCGTGCTCCCACTCGCTACAATGCCTCCATCGGGATGAAAGGCGACTGACCAGATACGATCTGTATGGCCCGAGAACGTCATCAAGCATTGAGCACTCTCCACATGCCAGATACGCAGCACCTGATCTTCGCCCCCACTCACCAGCAGCTCACCATCAGGACTGAACGCAATCGAGCGCACACGGTTCTTATGCCCAAGCAACCTTTGTATACAGGCTCCTGTGTCCATATCCCACAGACAAATAGTTTGATCATCGCTGCAACTGGCTAAAATATTGCCATCAGGGTGAAATGCCAGGGACCAAACCGCATCGGTATGACCCCGACAAATCAGGAGCGGAGTGGCACTGCGAATCTGGTAGATCCAGATATCTCCATCAGCCATCCCCGCTGCAAGAATATCATGAGCAGGATGAAAGGTCACAGCGAGCACATTGCCAAAGGCATTCTGAAAGACCGAATTGACAAAGTGAGCACCGGTACAGTTCACATGCTTGAGCACGGTTGATTGTAGATACGCCTGCCTGACCTCCAGTTGAGAGACATCAAGACCATGCAAGTCACCACGCAAATAGATCAGCGCATGCAAAACATTTCCGGCAAGATAACTTCGTTGCACACCGTACACGTCGCGGTATTCTCTAAGCATATGATGCAGTGCTTGTATCACCGCTTGCTTTCCCCTCATTGCACACAGGCGCTCAAGTATAGGGACCAAGATCATACGCTGCTGAAGCACACGAATATAATCTTTGCTCTGTGCTTTCACAAATGCGTACGATTTCCAGATGGTGCTTTCTCCGCTTCCAAACTCAAGGCAGGCCGATTTCACCAATGCCTGCATGATGTATTCCATGATTACCGGTTGCAATGTCAATCGATCGGCCCCCCGCGACTCCAACAAAAAACGCTGTTTCAATGATTCGAGAGCAGCAAGTACTTCACCTCTCGAAAAGGTGCGGACAAGATTTTCATAGATATGTTCTAAGGCAATAGGCTCACGTTCTATTGCTAACCAGTACAGAATTTCCAGTTCTATTGAAGAGAGACGTTGCAGTTGCTGCTCAATCAGTTCTCCCACTCCACCAAAAACAATCTCTCCTTCCTTGAGAAAGGCACCAAGATTTCCCCCGAAAATCTCTCGTACGGTCTCAGAAATCAGTTTTAAGGCAAGGGGGTTTCCCGAATAGAGAGCAACTAACCGAGACCATTGCACTTCGGTTCCTGTCAGCGCTTTCTCCTGTAAAAGTGCCTGCCCGGTTGTTACCCCGATCCCTTCTAAAAAGAACGAGCGGACAGGGAAGGCAACACCCTCTAACAAAGCCAGCACGCGCGGCTTTTCTCGGCTGGTCAGGAGCAAGCAACTTTGATGCTGAGATTCACCCAATAAGCGCAATAATCGTTCATAGCCCAGATACTCCTGGTGAAAAAAGCCAGCATATTTCCCTTCCTGTAATACCGCTTCCAGGTTATCCAACACGATCAAACAGCGCTTCGCACGCATAAATTTCAGGAGCAACAATGCCAGTTCATCCTGATTGTCAGGAACCTGTACATTATTCTGTCCGGAAAGACATTCAATCGCTGCCTTTATGATCTGGTAAACAGGAGGCATATTTTGAAGAGAGCGCCAAAACACACACTGAAACTGCTCTTTCACCGAAAGCGCTACCCGGGTTGCCAGCGTCGTTTTTCCGATCCCACCAATCCCGAGTAAAGCCACGACACGACACCGACACTCTCCTATCCAGTAGGATATCTGATTTAGCTCCTCCTGGCGCCCGTAAAAGTTCCCCTCAAGCGGAGCCTCTCCCCAATCCACCCCGGCCATTCCAACACTCCCTCTTCCATCATCGGGCAATAACCCTAATTCTTCCAGGCTCTTATTAAAGAGCTTCACGAATCGCTGACGATAATACGAACGTGGCAGACTCTTGCCACTTTCCCAACGATACACGGTCTTGAAGTCAGTCCCGACTTTCTCTGCCAGCTCTCCTTGTGTCCAGCCACGCTTCTCACGCTCATTGCGCAGTTGCAGATGAAATGGGAGTCTCTGTTCCATGCGAAATCCTTCCCCCTTTTCTCACAAATGCCCGGGTATGCCTAGAAATGTCCAACAATGCCAGGCAAATGCCATATCAATGCGGTTTCCCTGGCGCTTCTTTTCCGGTATCTTTTCTTTGTAGATTAGAAGAAGAAGCCACAAAGGCAATACAAGGAACTACTGTTTTACATAGTACAGTGTATCAGCAAACAGGGAAGAACAGCAAGGATATAGTATGAACATCAGCTCACAACATCCGCTTTGCGCAGTCATGCTTACGGCGCTCCCGGTCGAATACCAGGCGGTACGCCGCCATCTCTGGCAACCACAGGAAGAAGTCCACCCGGCTGGTACCCAATATGAGCGGGGCCTTTTTCGTTCTCCGCATCAGCTCTGGGAGGTAGGAATTGTCGAAACACGGATGGGGACCGCGAATGCCGCATTTGAAACAGGAAGAGCCATTGACTATTTCAAGCCTCATATTGTGTTCTTTGTCGGCGTCGCAGGTGGCATCAAAGATGTTGCTATTGGAGATGTTGTAGCAGCCACCAAAATATACGCCTACGAGTCAGGAAAAGAAGGGACTTCTTTTCAGCCACGCCCGGAAATCGGGCAGTCGACCTATCGACTCGTCCAGCGTGCACAAGCCGAACAGAAAAAGGCGGACTGGCTTCATCGACTCCCCACCGTACCTCCAAAGCCTCCACGCGTCTTTGTCGGCGCCATCGCAGCAGGGGAAAAAGTCATTGCATCCACCCGTTCAGCGACCTGGAAGTTCTTAAAAGCCCAGTATGGTGATGCGCTTGCGGTAGAGATGGAGGGCTATGGTTTTCTCCAGGCAGTTCACGCCAATCACCATGTTGAAGCGCTCGTCATCCGGGGTATCTCTGATCTCATTAATGGGAAAAGTGCAGCCGACGCCTCCGGTTCACAAGAACTGGCGGCATTACATGCCAGTGCTTTCGCCTTTGAAGTGCTCTCAAAACTGAAGGGCCCTGAACTACGGCAGGTTGGCAGCGAACCAGAACTGTCAGATAACAAGCCATCATCCAAATATCATAACCAGTTTTTTGGCTCCGTTCAGGGGCTCACGATCGGCGATAATTCACACATTACTATCCATAACCCTTTCAAGAAGAAAGATGATCCATCCAATGAGGAAGGAAGCTAAGCCGACTCGCACGATAAGGGGATCGCTCAATGAATACATACGAACAAGAAACACAGCTCACAGAAGAGGCTGCTGCCTCACAGACAGCAAACGATACACCATCCGGCGCAGAAAATAACCCACAAACCACGGCTCCAGACTCAGAAAAACAGAAATACCGAACCGAGATCGAGAGCCAGGAAGGCCATATCTTTACGACGGTTGGAGATAACCATCATGTCACCATTAATAATTATTACCAGATTATTCGGCAAGTGGAACGCGCCATCAATGAGCCGACTGAGATAAGGAACGATTCGACAGATGACTTCTTCGTCGAGAACCTCGCTGATGCCCGACAGAACGCCCCTCTGTTCGATACTCCTGTCATGGCAGGCTCCCCAGAGCTTCCCGAAAACGAGCAGAAAATCTCTCAGTGGTATTATTCCCTCAGCGAGTACGAGCGGTGCTATGTTCAAGTCACTGCGTTCCTGCATGGCGCAACAACCCATGAGATTACGAAGCGTACAGATCAGTTCTATACCGCGCTCTCTGTCTCCATCGAGGAACAGGATACGGCAGAGCAGAAACAGGCGCTACCGTTTCGCTCCCCTGCCCACAATATCCCTGCTAGCGAGCTCCGGCAGCGTACACATACTATTACCCGACGAATCAAGGGCAGTGAATGCCTTTTCTGGCAAGATGTTGACGCCTATGGGATGTCGCTTTTCAGGCTCCGCACCTTGAAGTTCCTTGCCAATGAGCTTATTAGCAAAGGCTCACTCGGAGAATACGTTCTTCGCCTGCTCCAACAGCTCGCTGAAGAAAATACCCCCAATGATTGGCGAGCCGCGCAAACGCTTGGTGTCCTCTTCTGGTTGCAGGATATTTCCCGACTCCAAACGCTCGCCCAGACCTGGGGCAAACAGAAAACACTGAGAAGCCGAAAACGGGCTGCCTCCCTGCTCTATGGAGCCTTCATCATGGAGCAGGCCTATCCTATCATCACGCCCACAGCCGAGAAAACGGAGCCAGATGTCTTCCCCGTTATCAATGCCTGGGTCAAACAGATACACAACAACACACTTTCGCAGGTAAATACCAACCTGGGGTGTGCGCTTATTCAAACCTATGGGCTGATCGGCAGAGAAGATCCACACCTCGCCCTAAAACACCTGAACGACCTCCTTCAGTTTCCTCTCTGTGAGGACACCAAAGAGATACGAACCATCTTTCGCATGGGAACCACAACCTATGTCAGCCTCACCTGGTCCCGGCATCTGCGTGCAGTGCTTGCGTCCCTTGCCACATGGGCAGAGAAACTTGTACATCACCATGCCGTCCCTCAAGCAATACAGAAACGGCGTCTCTACCGTCAACAGCGTCAGCTTCAGCTCAGAATGATCTTTGAAGCTTTCTTTCTCATCGTACAGGCCGTGCAGCCCGAAAATCAAATACCTATTCCAGATGCTTATCTCCAGCCCTTGCCACGTCTGACCATTACGGTACCTGATCCCGCACAACGCGACGTCCTTCTGACCGCAATCATGACAGATGACCCACTCCGGGCTCATCTGCTAACACTTTTGAGCGCGGCCATCCTTGTATTCAACCGGAAACCAGTATTTGAAATCATCGATTCATGGCTTCAGGCCGTGGCCTTGCTTCAGCGAGAAGATGAGACAGTTCCGTTTTATCAGGCATTTCATCGCTTTCTTGTTGATCTCTACCAGCAAGTAGCTCTCTGGTCTCAGGACCTTCTCAAGCAGGGCTATCGCCCCCTACCCATCGATGAGATATTCACTCAGCGCTTACAGCAACTTGCCAATAAGCGCAAAGATCAAGCGTTCGATACCTTCATTCAGAATGTGCTGCATTCGTTCCATAGATCTCAACTTCATTCGGGAGGAAGCACCAATGACCGGCAATAGCATCACCGATCAACTGGGTTTTGTGACAAAAGAAGAGGTAACAGGACTGCCATTCATTGAACGACCCCTTTCCCCGATGGCAGACTATCACCAGGTCATTTACAAGGATGATGTATGCCTCGGACTGCTTGAAGCAAACGAGATCCATCACCGCCAGATCAACGTAAAACGAGGCGATACGATCTTCTTTCTCTATGCACATCCGCAGCAGTATACTCTCACAAGCACCTTCAGAACCCGAGAGAAGTATCGATACTCGTATGAGCTATTCCTGAACATTCAGATTACCAATCCGTTGCGCTTAATTGACCTCTACATCAAAAAGTGTGATCCTGTCAGGTTGGCAATCGATATGTTCAAAGGAAAACTGTCTCAGTTCACCTCACGCCTCTCTCAGGAGGAATTGCCCACGCTTCAACAGGCACTTCCCTTCCAGGAATGGAATGACACCATTCTCCAGGCGACCGGCTCCATATGCTCTCCGGTAAGCCCGATACATGTTCAAGCAGATCGGGACTATGCCGAACTGGCAGTGTTTGAACGCAACAAACGCATTCAGCTCCAGGAGCTAGAGGTAAGATACGAGCTTGAAGCACGTGAAAAAGCCTTACAGCTTCAGCAGGAAGCGATGCAGAGAGAGCATCAAAGGCAGGAAGAAGCAAGAAAAAACGAATTCCAGCGGCAGGAAAGGACCAAAGAGCATATCAACGAGATATGCCGCGACCTTCGGAATACAGCCGTGCAAATCCTCAAAGAGATTCTTCAAGAACGACTACGAGAAAGCTTTGATCGAGGTCGATCAATCAGCGAGATCGGCAACGAGTATCTCAGCCTCTTTGAGATGTTTGATAGCAGCTTTCACATCGAGCTTGAGCAAGGCATGTACGAAGGTCACATTGAGGATACTCACACCCTCAACTCCCATCTCCATTCTCAACCATCAACCAATTAAGGAGGAAAGAAATGCTCACATACAACCACTGTGCAGTTCTTCTCACAACCAATCCAATAGAGCACGAAGCACTTCGCTCCTTTCTCGGAGAGACACAGGAGGAGACCTACAAAGGCACCATTTATGAATATGGCTTTTTCCGCACTTCCAGCCAGATCTGGAAAGTCGGCCTTGCCCAGATCGGCAAAGGGAATACCAGTGCAGCGATGGAGGCGGAACGCGCTATTACCTGTTTTCAGCCATCTGTTGTGATGCTTGTCAGCTTCGCACAAGGCTTTCAGGATGTGAAGATAGGCGATGTCGTAGTTGCCAGCAAGATCTATGGCTATGAGTTTGGTCAGGCAGGCCTGACGTTTGCACCACGGCCAGAACTGAACAGACCCTCTCACCCTTTGCTCCAAAGAGCTATGGCGGTCGCCCGAAAACCTGAATGGCGTCATCGGATACAGGTGGATTCCGAGGAGGGCACCCCACAAGCACACATTGGGCCATTGGCCGCTGGAGAAAAGACTATCACTTCCCTCAAATCAGAGGCTGCTCAGCGTTTAAAAGCACACTATGGGGACGCGCTCGCCGTCGAGATGGAGGGCTATGGCTTCCTGCACACCCTGTATGCAAATGTGGAGGTAGACGCGCTCGTTATTTGCGGTATTATGGATCTCATCCACCGACAAAGCAAGATGCAGCGTTCAGAAGCTTTGGTACGGGCTGCTCATTATGCAAGTGCCTTTGCGTTTGAAGTTCTGGCAACCTTTCAACCGTTACAGCCTCTGAAGCGTAAGACGGGGTCGCCTCATACAACGAACGTGCTCGCCGTCTTCGCCAACCCGCCCGGTACCGATCGGCTTCGGCTTGACCGAGAGGAACGAGCAATCCGTGCTGCAATAGAGCGAAGCAAGTTCCGAGACCATATTCATCTTGAGACTCGCGCCGCCGCAACCCTTGAAGATCTCAGTCGAGCATTACTCGATGAAACCTATCAAATTATTCACATCGCGGGACATGGAAACGGGAGAGGGCTCGTGCTTGCAGATGAGGACGGAGGCATGCGTCTTATCAACCAGGCAGTACTTGCCGACCTGTTACAGGAATATCGTTCCACCATTCAATGCGTCCTCTTGAATTCGTGCTACTCTTTCAAACAGGGCTCTCTGCTCTCCCAATATATCCCCTATACAATTGCAACAGATGCAACGCTTCATGATAATGCAGCGATCAAATTTGCGGAGGGGTTTTATGATGCCATCTCCGCCGGCCAGGACATCGCGTTCGCGTATCGGGAGGGAAGAAGGCGTCTTCTTGCGATTGCCCCGAACACCCGGATTCTGCCACAACTTATCCCTCTGGGCGAAACTTTTCCAGAAAACTCACAGGAGCAAAGGCCGACCGAGACACACGAGCCAGTCCGCTACACACACGCCAATGTGCTTGTTGGCTTTGCGCTCGATGTCTCCTCATCAATGCAGCACAGTTTCCTGAATCAAACAGCGGAAGCACCGTCACGCCTCAACGATATCCGTCGGGCCTTGAGCGGATTTGTCCGCAACGCCCGCAAGACCCTCCAGGAAGTGCCAGTTGATGAGCAAGCAACTATCGATATGTTCATCTACGGTTTTGGTTTGAAAACACTTAATCCCTGTGACCTCCTCTCACTCTGGAAAGCCAGCAAGCAGGTACTGACGGATGAGGTGGTTCAGGATCTAGTCAGCAAATACAAAAAGGAGCAGGAACAAAAGTACAAGGGCTATCGCCAGATAGGCGCTCTGCTTCAAGATCTTGCGCCGGGCTCCCTCTCTGAAAAAGTCAGGGCAGTCGGTCGAAGTATGCTTGAGTTACAGATCCGCAAGCGCATCTGGCGCGAAAAACGAGAGGCTATCGAACAGCAGGTACATATACTGGGCGATACCACTCTCTCGCTGGATGAGCTGGCGACGTGGTGGAATGAAAGTGGCGATCTGCTCAGTAATGCAGAAAGTCTGCTCTTTGGCCGAACAAGTCCCCTTGCTGAAACATTGACATGCATCGCTGAACGATTTGAGCGAGAGCTACGCAACCGCCCCAAAGACACACAGGCAATTCTCTTTATCATCTCTGATGGGAAAACGCAGAGCGACCCCTTGCCACTTGCCAGGAAGCTGCGCGAGATGGGTGTCCTCGTCTGTTCATGCTTCTTAACAGACCAGGATGTCCAGAACCCACGTCAATTGCTTCACGAGGCCCCCGCTGAATGGAGCAAGGAAGCTCAGCTGATGTTTCATCTTGCCTCCCCATTACCAGAGAATACCCGTTTAGAAGACTTGCTGATCCATCATAATTGGACCATTCATCCGCAGCCTCAGCTCTTCGTCCAGATCAATCATTCAGAGGTATTGAGGGAATTTCATCGTATCATTCTCGATCAATTTCTTGATAACACTGAGATCTCCTTACCTGATGGTATAGCATAACGAAAGGAGAAACCCGAGCATGACAGCCGCATCACAAACTCTGGTTGGTATTATCCTTGACGTTTCTAGCTCAATGCACCGAAATTGGCAAAATGAAGATGGAGACAAAATGCCACGCGTTGATGTCCTGCTCCAAATACTCGAAAAGCGAATACGTGCGCTACAGCAACGACATACGCAGGATGAAGCTGAGCAATCTGAACAAATAGAGGTGTTTTGCCTGGGGATGGGCTTCAAAACAATTATGCATACCAATGAGCATGATGTGAGCTTTCAGAGAGAACACGGTATGGGTCCAAATGCGGAAACGAAAGAGGTTCATCATCTTGTCTGCGATCTTCTGGCACTTGCCGAGATTGTTCCTCAGAAAGAAACCCTTGAAGAGCTACTTGCTCAACTCAACCAAAAATGGCAGTCGCTTGCAAAGCATATACTCGATCGTTCAGTTATCGCTGACGATGTTCGTGGTCACCTGACGCATTACCTGCAACATGATCTCTATCGAACGGCAAAAGCGAGACTTCAAAAACGTCTCCGCTATCGACTGGCTCGCTCTCAATCAGCAAGACTACCAAATATGCTCGCAAAATACCTCCAGCGCTATGTGAAGGATCAGGAACAAAAGATCACCGATACCTCTTTCAAAGCAGCCGAAAAGTTTGTCGAGGACATTATCAAAAGCACCCAGAAAACTTTTCAAGACAAAAGAGCAGAGTATATTGAGCTTATTCACAGCAAGCTGGAAGGCTTCGTTCACACGTTTACGTCATCCATCCTGCAAAAGCTCTCGCTTGGTTTTAGCATTTCTGAACTGGTAGATACACTCGATGAGGAAACTGCACTCTTGCTGGCCTCACAAATACAGGCCGAGTTAGAAATAGAGGTGAGAAAGAACATCGCCCTCATCATCCAAATGCACGAGTTGCAACTTCGCCTTGCCAAACAAACCATCGGTGCTCGATTAGATAGCCGCCAGATAAGAATGGAAACCGAACGCTGCATCAAAAAGTATGGATGGGATATCATCCGCCCTTTGATCGAACACGTTATCTTTACTCTTTTCGTCGATCAATTCACGGCTCAAATTCAACAAAATCTTCCCTACTGGATACAGCTTGCATCTATGCGTGAAGTCATCCGCCCTATCGAACAAATACCGCACCTTATTCCTCACATCCAGGCTGAAAACACAACGGCAGACAAGATAATGGCTGGTGGCACGCCGTTCACGCTTGCACTGGACAAAGCAGCCCTTCGCTTTGTTGATAAAGTTCATCAGCACAAGAAGAAAATCCTTATCATCATCTCTGACGGAGAGTTCCCACATTTCGAGGCAGCAGATCATACAGCGCGGCTCTTAAAAAACCGAGGGATCACCATTATCTCTTGTCTTGTCGCAAAGAACAACGTGCTTGATCTATCATTCAAGCAATCACCAAACAACTGGCCCGTCGGAGCACAACAGATGCTTCATATCTCCTCTTTCCTCACATCAGAAGAGGCCGCGCTACACTGGCAAAAAAGCCGTGCGCAGCTCACGGATGAGAGGCTCTGTGTTCAGATCAATCACTCTGACATCATCGAAGACGTGCTTGACACCGTCTTCTAAAGAGATACAAACCTCAGTTCCACCCAATAAGTACACACAGCCCACCGAAGAATGAGCTGTGTGTACCACCGCATTGTCAATCTCTGCTGTACCAGATTGTGACCGCTCACATCACAGTTTGCCTCTACGGTTCTCCCTGTTCGCAGCCAGCTTCATCGTGCCTTCCTTCTCTCTTGACAAAATATATTAGGGCAGGCTAATATCTTAGTAAATGAGTCGGATTTAGCGAATCTCACCTTGAAGAAAGAGGAGAATATGTATTCTTTCAATGAAGAACAGTGGCCTATTGTGTCTATACATAATGATGGAGAGACAACCTTAGCTGATATGGAAAAGCATATTGCTTTCTGGGAGCGCTGTCTTGCACGTCAGGAACCTTTTGGGGTTCTTTTAACCCAGAACGGTGAGGCTCAACAGAGTTCAAAAGAGGTCAGAGCATTGAGTAACCAGTGGCGTCTGGCAAATAAGCCGCGCATCGCTCAGTATTGTGCAGGCATGGCAATGGTCACCACCTCATCAAAAATGCTGGCGCTCTACAAACCCATTGCAGCTATGATTGCCAGAAAGTCGATGGGGTGTCCGGGGCAGATCTTTACCAGCAAAGAGCAGGCAAGATCCTGGCTTATGCAGCACATAGAACAGCTTACATTTCTCTATACAACCAGAGACTGAACACACAGGGAGCATTCATTTTCCATTCTGTGGTCAGCATATTTTCTTCCAGGAGCTCTCGGATCTGCGTCAACACCACACTTCCTCCATCGAGACGATATGCTATCGGTAGCCTGGAGGGGGCACTGCACAGGTAAGCCTGCTTCCTGTTGCGTTCGCCTTGCGGCATTCTGTACATGCATTTCTATTGCCCTTGGATGCAACTGATTATAGGGACAAAACGACTCACATTGCTGATCAGCCGGGAGCACAGAAAGCCTGTAGAGTCTTGTTGAGCCTGAGAGGAAGCGGGCTCTTGCTGCTTGCAAGGGAGAGGCTCCAGATAGTAGAGCACCAGCAGGAAAGCCTCTTCCTGAAGTCTGGATCCGACGATGCAGGAATCAGTATCGGAGATCACCAGGGCCCGTAGTCAGTTTCAGGGTATGGACATAGCATTCTGCCTTCATCAGGCGTCAGCCGTGGACCTATCCGGTGCCTCTTCCGCCAGCGGCAGGCTAAAATAGAAGGTGCTTCCCTTCCCCACCTGGCTCTCAAGCCATATTTGCCCGTTATGCTGCTCTAAAATCGCACGCACGATATAGAGGCCAATACCGAGACCCGGGTACGTACTCTCCTTCGGCCCCGTGACCTGATAGAAGCGCTCAAAAATACGCTCATGATACTTCTCTTCAATACCCGGCCCGAAATCCTGCACAGCGACTTCAACCCGCTCTTCATGCCTGCGAATACGCACCTGTACTATATCAGCATCAGGAGAATACTTGATCGCATTGTTCAGCAAGTTGATAAGCACTTGCCCCAGACGGTCCCGATCTCCGTACACCTGAACAGGAGTTTCTACTTCCTCATAGACACAAAGACGATGGCTCGGGGTAGCCGCCTGGACGTTCTCTACCGTCTCATAGACCAGCTCTTTCAGATTGAGTATGGCTTTACGAAAGCTCAACGTCCCTTGCTGCATTTTCGAGACATCAAGCAAATCATTAATCAGTGCTGTGAGCTTCTTGACCTGTACATCCATTCTGTTTAGAAAAAGTAGCGTTCTGGGATCCTCCTGCTGCCGCATCTGTCTTTGCAAGATCTGGATAAAGCCTTTCAAGCTGGTCACCGGGGTCTTGAGCTCATGACTTGCCATAGAGATAAAGTTATCTTTGCGCTGTTCAAGCTCTCTTCGCTCCGAGACATCACGCGCAATCTTCGCTGCTCCGATAATATTTCCCTGCCTATCCTTGACAGGGGAAATACTTAACGAGACGTAGATACGACTTCCATCTTTTCTTTGACGGACCGTTTCATAATGCTGTATTCGCTTTCCCTGCTTTATATTATTGATAATTTCTATCTCTTCTCGGAGCAGCTCATCAGGAATAATGAGCGTGATATGCTTTCCAATAGCCTCCTCCGCTGAATACCCGAACAGGCGCTCCGCGGCGTTATTCCAACTCGTAATTGTGCCATCAAGCCTTTTGCTGATAATCGCATCATCCGACGATACCACAATTGCAGCAAGCCTGAAGCGCTCCTCTATGCGCTTCGTCTCAGAGATGTCACGGGCAATACAGGCGAAATTCTGCATAACTCCTGATTCTTTATCTTTCAGGAAAAAGACGTTCCACAAAACAGGAATAGGAACACCGGTCCGAAAGTGGCGGAAGGTTACTTCACCGCTCCATGAGCCGTCCTTATACAGGGCGGGGAAGATGTCCTTCATCACGCGCCTCTGTTCGTGCGGCGGGAAATAATCAAGCATGCTGGTTCTGCTGGCCTCCTCCTCGCTGCAAAGGCCGACAAGATCCCGACCAGCCTGATTGACAAAGAAGACCTGCTGATTCGCATCCGCAACCCCGATAAAGTCTGTACACTTCTCAAGGAGAGCAAAGATCCGCTCGCGATCCTCTTCGGCCTGTTTGCGGGCGGTAATATCTTTGATCTGCGCGACAAGATAAAGCGGTTTATCCTGCTTATCTCGCACCAGCACAACGCTCACCTCAACCCAGACGAGACCTCGATCCTTTGTCAGGTAACGCTGCTCAAGGATGAAGTTCGAGCAGCGGTCAGCACAGAGGTCCTGTATCTGTCGCTCATAGCGAGGCCGATCAGCTTCATAGACAAGCGCGGCAGCTTGCATGTGAGAGATCTCTTGCGCTGTATAGCCAGTAATAGAGCAATAGGCAGGATTTACCTGTAAAATGTGGCCCGTAAGGTCTACAAACGCTATTCCCATCTGGGCCAGCGTAAACGCCATACGGAAATATCCTTCATTCTCGTCGAACGCTTCCTGTACCTCGCCCCTGGCAGCTTCAACGAGCCGGGCAAACAGCTCTTCAGAGGCTGGCAGCGGGCGTCCGCTCTCCTGCTGTGCGCTTCTGGCTCCGAGGAGAGACGCTCTCGCATCAGAGACCCTCTCTGAAGGCTGCACACGTGAGCCAGTATCATGCAAAACTCGTGCTTGCGGCTGGCCTGTTTTCATAAACAGCCCGCTCTCATCTCCCTGAGCCTGCCCTTGCAGTGTACAGGAACCCACCAGCAAAAAGGGAGGCGTGACATGATGCAGATCCTTCCAGATCTCTTCAACGTGCGTGGCGGCTGCTCGCTTCCCTTCTATGCGCAACAGATCAGCAGTTTCATCAAAGATACGAACAGAGTACTGATCGTCTGCGGCTTGCCAGATCAGACCCGCAACCTCTTCTCGAAAGCGCTGTGAATCCAGCGAGCCATCAACCATGCATTTCGCCAGGATGTCGATAGCATCACGCGCAATATAGCGGTCCTGCAAATCAGGGGCGGTTACATCCAGCCCCATTGACCGTAATCGTGCTTCCAGACCCTCCCTATGCGGCTTTGTTGCCAGAACAATACAGGAATCGCCCTTATGAAGACCAGCTCCCAGAAAGCCACTTACCGAGTCCTGCAAAACAGTATCCATTTCACAGAGAGATACAGGGAGTTCAGGAACAAGTGCCTTATGCCAGACCGGGTCCTGAGCCTGGCCGCTACTCACTCGCAATACCACCACAAAAGCCTCTGAACCGGTGGGAAGCAGCAAACTGGTGATGTTTCCCTCGAACTGATGTGGAACTCTATGCCGATCCAGGAGGCGACAGGCAAGGTTCAGGCGTTTTCCCTGAGCCTGCTGGATGGATATCAACACACGCTGCAAAATAGCACGGTCATCAGGATGAATGAGAGCTAACAGAGAACTACCTGCTATTTCGGCGGGGGACTTGCCCAGAAGTGGAATAGTAGAAAGACTGATAGAGGTTATTACTCCTTCTTTATCGAGTAATGCAGTGATCTCCCTTTCACCCTCACCATAAGCCGGAAAGCGTTGATTGTGCAATGGGGAAACTCCTTCCTGGTAATTATTTGGAGTGGAGGGCATATGTTTTGTTCCTGGCCTTCCTATTGAACCTTTCTTCTATTATATCATCCACGTATTTTGACAGACAAACAAAACCTCACACACCATAATGATATTGGTTCTATTGCTCATACGTGTGTACTGCAAACTTCAGATACACGTTCCTTTCAATATTCCGGGCTTCCTGATATGGCCTGGATGAAGCCGCGTTTCTCCATTTCCCTTACGAGGAACAACAGACCCGAACGTGATCGGAGGAGAAACGACAGGCAGAGATTCAGCCGTTCTCGTCCTCCTCTATCACATGCTATGAAACTTTTTTACCATCCTACGAAATTTTGGTCCCCGAAAATAACTGCCAGTTCCCTTTATGCCTCTCTCCGCACCAGGCTCTGCGGCAGCGTGGCGAATGAGAGAACCGAACAAAGCATACCACCATCGACACAGATCATCGCACCCCCCATAATCAGCGAGCAAGCTCGCCAGACTGGTACCGAACTGACAGCGGCGAGACAGGTGATATGGTGAGCCCAGGTACCGGCAGACCATTTTGCAACACACAGGAGAGAGAATGTAACACTTTCCAGACCCGATTGTTATACTACATGAGGTCGCCGAGACCATATATTCAGAATGAGGCCAATATGCAGGATACATTAGACAAAACCGAGGGGTCTCTTATCTCTGCCAGCTACCAGAAACATGCTACACGGTTGCTTGCCTACCTGAAACGTCATACGTCTTCCCAGGAGGATGCTGAAGACCTCCTCTATGACGTGTTTTATATGGCCATCAAACACGAGCAACAGTTCGCAGCGATGGACGAGGAGAAGCGCCGTTCCTGGCTCTGGACAGTCGCACACAATAAACTCATCAATTATTATCGACGTACCCAAAACCGGGATTTTGTCCCTTTAGATGATCTTGAGAGCATACGCGACAGCGAGCGGTATGAGCCCGAATACTCGTTCCTTCAGAATGAGGAGGAAGCAATCTTGCAGGAGTACCTGAAACAGCTACCAAAGGCGCAGCAGGAAGTACTCTATCTGCGCTTTACCAGTGGCTTGCGCTGCACCGAGATTGCCCGCATCCTGAAAAAACGCGAGGGAGCCATACGCGCAATGCTTTCCCGATCGCTTCGCGCTCTGCGAAGCATGTTTGAATCCCGGAAAGGAGATATATAATGGCAGAGAAGCAAGAGAAAGATTTTCGAGAGCAATATATAGATGAGGATATAGAGGCGCTGCTTGCTTCCTCAGATGATGCTTTTCTGCCCGATGCTTCACAGCAAGCCGCCCGACGTGCCGTTCAGGCCCTTGAGCGTCACTATACTCCTCAGCCTGACTATGCAGCACTTCAGCGTGTCTGGAAGCGGTTAGAACCACATACACACACCGCGACACAGGCCAAAACAGAAAAGGCTGCTTCAAAGCTTGTCATGTTCAAGCAGAAAAAGCATCAGAAACGTCCTGTTCTTCGTAGCGTCGCGTTACTCGCAGCCGTCCTCTGCATTACCGTGCTGGCCGGAAGTGGTATCATCCTCTTGCAGGCGCTCGCGCAGAAGAACACAACAACAACGACTACAACGCTCTCGACCCAATTCGCCTATACAAAAGGCAAGCTCTATGCGCTCGATGCGAAAACGCATAAGCCGCTCTGGAGCTTTGGAGGTTCCAACGCGGTTCTTTCGCTTGGTACACTCCACGGGGATACATATTATACCTACGCGACAGAGGATCAACAGTTGAGGTTGTTTGCTCTCGACGCAAAAAGCGGCTCTGTTCGCTGGAAAGCGCCTATCGATGATAAAGCAATCTCATACCTGACACAAAATTCAAAGCCTGTTATTACAGATAACGCTGTTTATGTTTCTTTCTCTCTTGGCACCACATTGTATATCAAAGCATATCAGGCACAGAATGGTGACAGTCTCTGGACGCATGCAGAGCCCTTGCCGCAATCAAAGACCATCGAAAATCAGAGTAGTTCTTACCTGGCAGCAGCTACCGCGAACCAGATCTATCTTATTCTGACAACAAGCGATAAATCGGTTATCGTTACCCTGAACGAGAAGGGGAAGGAAGTCGGACAAGCTACATACTCTGCGGCTTTCCATGAAGGAGCCATCTTCGCGCAGAATAAGCTGTATATGATAGGCACCGCGCCTGAGAATACGGATCAGCTTTTCAGCTATGATCTGGCTACCAGGAAAATGACTGTATACCAGTTGGCGGGTGTGACAAATGAAAGCGCTTTGCAGTATCAGGATGGAGTGCTCTACTTCAGCGCTTCGGCCCGGAACACCAGTGCGCTGTATGCCTACTCGGTGCAGGATGGGCGAAAACTCTGGGAGCAGCCATTGTCGAGCCCGGCGCCATACCTGTATGTAGCAGGCAAGCACCTGTATACCCTTAACTACCATACCAGAGAGGGATACAGTGTCACTGCGTACAACACCCAGAACGGCGCTTATGAGTGGAAATCATCCTTCTACGAACAGGACAGCCTACCTCCACAGCCGGTTGCTGATGAAAATGTCGTCTACATCGGGCTTTCTCAGAATCGAGTGCTGATGTTACAGGTGAAAGATGGTAAAACGCTTGGCACCTTTACCATTCCCTCATCTGAACAAGTAAAGGATCCGAACGACCAGGTCTTAATGCAGCTCTATAGCAAATAATCGGGCCATTAGACTCCGGTTGCAGAGAGGTACTGCCTCTCTGCGCCGGGCTCCAGCCCGGGTCATTCTTCGTTCTGTGCAGGAAATCAAAACGTATGGAAAGGCGTTTCTTCGTGGCTTCACTCTTTCTCTTATGCCTTGTGCTGGTGCTGGTGACGGCGTGGCAATTCGCCCTGTACGCCTCTCTTCTAAATGCTGGCCCGATGCATATACAACCCAAAAATCATGCTATACCTGAAAGTATTCGTTCTGTTTCTATGAAAAATCCAATGTATACATCCTGTCGAGTCCTCGTACAGTCGAACGTATGTATATATGTATAGCGTTCTTCAAAGCAGGAAGGAACTGGCTCACGTCAATGCACTATACACAAAATCCTTCAAACATCCATACACAACCACTCATTCAGCCTTATCAAGGAGGGCATCATTCCATTCTCCAGATCTTTCTGAATAAGCAGAAGAGCCTCTTGCTTGTGACCATTGCGTCACTCTATGTGGTTTTTCTCATCATTCATTCACTGCAAAGGCTCCTTCTTCCGCAACGTGATGGCATTCTTGCTCTGGGTGCAATCTTCTCTCCTTACCTGTTTGTCCCGTTATTGATTTTCCTCCCTTTCTGTTTTCTGCGCTATCGCGGCTTACTACGCATCGTACTGGTCATAGGGGCGCTCCTCTTCGGCCTCAACTTTCCGCCAGCCATCGCGTTCCCTCAGAGTGCGCCAGCCGACGCCTCTCACTTCACTGCGATGACCTGGAATGCCTATATGGATAATGACGACTCTCAAGCGCTCTATCGTGCCCTCAAGGAGAAGCATCCAGACATCGTCACCCTGCAAGAGGTCAACAACGAGGAGATTTTCAACGCAGAGGACCTGATAAAGAGCTACCCTTATCACTTCTATCATGAGGGTCCCGATTTCCCGACCGCGGAAGTCTTCCTTAGCAAATACCCGGTCCTTCAAACCGGCGTGCTCGAAGACGAAGACGGGCACACCTGGGACATTCCGCGCGTCTTCTGGGCAAAGCTCGACCTCGGGCACGACAAAACCTTGCTTGTCATCAATGCGCACACCCTCTCGGCTGTCAATACAACGTACAATTGCCTTTTTTGTCCTGAGCTGCGTGACAAGCAGATCCACGCAATCAGCCAGTTCGTCACGTCCGTACTCCAAAAAGGCGAAAACGTGCTTCTTATGGGAGATCTGAACGTTACTGACCGTGAAGTCGCGTATAAAGAGCTTTCACAGCAGCTTCGCGACACGCACCTGCTGGCCGGAAATGGGCCCGGGCACACCTGGGGGCGTATCGAGCTCAACCCGCTCTGGGCAATCATCCGTATTGACTATATGTTTATCAGCACATCCATCACGCCGCTCTCGCAGACAACGGATTGCAGTAAGCATGGCAGTGATCACTGTATCGTCACAGGAGAATTTTCCCTCTCTTAACGCCACCTCCCCCCTGCTGAGAGGCCTGTCCTGCCCCTGGGACAGGCCTCACCCCTCAGAAGCATCCCTCAAGAGCAAGATCTGCGCGCCTCCATCCCTTTAGAAAGAAAGCGCTCCGCTCACGGCTCTCTGTATCGCCCCTGAACCGAGGAGCACGAGGAAAGCACCAGGCGCTAGCTCCGCTTCTGACAGACATAGATCATATAGGGAGACGTAGCGGTCAAAGGCTCTTTCTGCCAGTTCCCATAACAGGACGAACTTGTGTCGCGTCCTCAAAAGTTGTATTTTCTCCAGAGCTGGCAAAAAACCATATTTTCCCTCTATGGCGGACAGAGTCGCGCGGGTGGGGAGCAACTCTTTCCCCTGTGCTCTCCCTCACCTCACGCAGCGAGTTGCTCCCACTTTTTTTCAAGTCATAGATCCTCCTTCAGCTTCAAGTCCCAGAAACCGCCCCGTACCATTTCCGCCATCCCATTGACTTCCATATAGCCGGGAAGAGCAGCTATAATAGGGAGGGAAGCAAAGCATTTCACCCTTCCCTCGGCCATCTTTTCAGCAGAAAGCGAGTTGTTCTCAATGACAAATTTTTCTTCGCAGCAGGCTTCAAAAGAAAAACTCGTCGCTCCGCGCCTTCTTCGTTCCAGTCAGGACCTCGGATGGGAAGGTCTGGCCGCGTATGCGTACGACGAGCCAGAGGAGTTTGAGAACCAGTCCTTATTTAAACTCTCACTTGAGCCGTATATCCCGCTGGTCATGCTTGTAGGCGGCGCCATGTATATAGAACAACATCTCGCCAATGGTTCGTGGATCGGCAATCGCTTGCACTCAGAAGAGTGTATCTTGATGACGAACGAGGAAACCTTCAATGCTACTCGCTGGAAAGCGCTTTCCCCCGAACCCATGCAAACCTTACATCTTCATCTCAGCAAAGCGCTTCTGACACAGATTATTGCCGAGGAGATGGAAGCCGATCCCGCTCACATCCAACTTGTAGGAGGTATTGGCATACAGGACCCACTTCTCGCCCAAATCGGTCTGACTTTGTGGCGTGAGCTTGAACAGCAGTCACCCTCTGGGAAGCTCTATGCACAGGCAGCCGCGCAGTTGCTTGCTGTGCACCTCCTACGGCATTACGCCAGCACCTCCATCAAAATCAAAGACACTTCGACACACAAGCTCACTGCTCAGCAATTAAGGCGTGTTACAAACCTCATCAACGAATGCCTTCATCAGGATCTTTCCCTCGAAGCTCTGGCAGAACAGACAGGTTTCAGCCCTTCCCATTTTTCCCGCCTCTTCCGCCAGACAACCGGGAAGACTCCACACCAATTTGTGCTGGATCAACGCGTCAAAAAAGCGCAACAGTTGCTTCAAAGGACTGATCTTCCTCTTGCTCATATAGCGCTAGAGAGTGGCTTTGCAAATCAGAGCCATCTCACCCGGGTGTTTCAGCGCTATCTTGGCCTGACACCGCGAACCTACCGCTTGAATACAAGGAACAGAGCATGTTTTTATTATAATTCGCAAAATTAGACAAGATTGCTTGCTCATCTGCGCTGTACCATATCCCCATAGATATTGGCTAGCATCTCATTTTCCAGAAAGGAACATCTATGGGTAACGATACACCTGCTATTCGCCGAACTTTCCGTATCTGCATTGACGTTGAGGCAGACATCCAGGCAGAACCTGAAAAAGTGCCGGGCGATTATCAGGAGCAGGTGCGCTTCCATCAGGCGTTAATCCAGCGGCTGCTTGAGCACCCGGCGCAACTGGAACGTTTGCTCTCCATCTACGCCATACATTCGCTTAAGAACGCCGGACAGATACTGCGCGAGAAGTACGTGCAGCCCTATTCTGAACAACAGTTGCTTCAATCGATCATCGGGACACTTGAGCCCGCTGCCCGGCAGCACTTTACGGAAGAGTTTGAGGATAATGTCTCTGTCTATCTCTTCAATGGTTGTCAGGCAAACATCAAGCAAGTCAACATGACAACGATTGAGCAGGAAGCCTGACCCTTGGATCAGGCTACACTGGTTCCGATTCTTCTTAACATCCCGCTCGGGAAATGCACACCCTTCAACAGGACGGTGTTACTCGGGCTCACCCGCGTAGCACCGCCTTCCTCAAAACGCCTCCGTTGTACCCTGTTTAACGGATCCGGTGAGCGCCCATTGAACGAAAAGGAGACAGCCGTTCATCTTCTCCGGAATGACTGCTTGCAGGTGGAGAAAAGCAAAATAGGAGAAGCCTTTTCCCATTGTTCATGCTATGCTGAGACAACAGTCACGCATGAATGCTTTCAGACTGAAGACAGTTGAACCCTGCTGAGAAGACAACCGCCGGGGGTTCGCGTATGAATTTCAGGTATAGAAGGAGCGGCAGCATGAGTATTATCACCGAGGCAAGAGCGTCGGACTCACCTTATGTAGAAACGATTATACGCGGTCGAACGGCGAGCGCCGGTTCTCCTCTCCGTCCAGCCGAATTCTGTTGGCATATGGTCTTACGGAGACTGAATAACAAGACCGATCTCTTGCTTGTCGGCCCCTGGACGAGTGCTGGCATGATCTCTTACACCGAAGGCGTAGAACTTCTCTGGATCAAGTTCAAGCCCGGTACCTTTCTGCCTCACCTGCCTACCAGACACTTGCTGGATCGAGAGACGATCCTACCCGGCGCGGCAAAGCAGTCCTTCTGGCTCAGCGGTTCCGCGTGGCAATTCCCCGATTATGAAAATGCAGACACGTTTGTAGACAGGCTTGCGCGTGCCGGTATCCTGACAAGTGATCCTGTTGTGGAGGCGGCGCTGCAAGGTCACCTCAAAGACGTGCCATCTCGCACGGTACGCCATCGCTTCAAGCACGCGACAGGCTTGACGCAGAGCTCTATTCTGCAAATGCAACGCGCCCAATATGCACAAGCCCTTTTACAGCGAGGAGTTTCGATCCTCGACACTGTTGATGAGGCTGGCTATTTCGATCAGCCGCACCTGACCAGATCGCTGAAGCATTTTACCGGCTATACGCCCGCTCAAATCATCCACATGAGTCGGCCTGAAACCCTTGCCATTTGATACAAGACGACTCCCCTGTGCTTGCAGTAGTATAGAGGTGCTCTCACAAAACCCGAGCGGTCAAAGGCGCATTCCGCTAAAAAAGAGCATCTCAATGCTGCGGAACGGTTTTGTTATAGAGCCAGGAATTGACATATTCAGACTGTGTGGTTCACCTTTCTAGTATGTTCCATGAAATAGCACAAAGGAGCCAGAAGACCGATGGATATGAAACTTGAACTGGTGCCGGTTCCCGTCTCTGATGTTGACCGTGCCAAACGCTTTTATGTTGAACAGGTTGGATTTCATGCGGACCATGATGTCCAGCCCGGAAACGGAATGAGAGTGGTTCAACTTACGCCACCCGGATCGGCCTGTTCAATCGTCATTGGGACCGGGATGGGCGAGATCTCTGAAATGCAACCAGGAACGGTCAAGGGGCTACATCTGGTTGTAGCAGATATCCATGAGGCCCGGGAAACGCTTGTGAGCAGGGGTGTTACAGTGAGTGAGATTGACGATCTGGGAGGCATAAAGTACGCCTACTTCAGTGATCCTGATGGCAACAGTTGGGCATTGCAGGAACTGCCAGATCATCGATGATTGCGATTTTCAGCCGGTTGCCTTTCGCAACGCTTGCAGGTTTTCAGGCGTTCGGCTTTGTCCGGAAGAGTACAAGAGCCGTACTACTGAATACCGCAACAGCATGGGAGATGTACGACAGGACAAACATCTTCTAACAGACATCACCAAGCCGGTAGCGCTGAGCGGCTACCGGTCGATTTTTTGTTGCTCTACGACACGCGCCAGAACTGCCACCATTTGCGCACCTGGCTGGAGGGCACATAGCGATCCTTCTGCCAGGTCCAGCCGACAGGGCGCGGCGAAACCAGTGGCACAAAGTGAAGCGTCCCCTTAAAAACATCTTCAATTTCCTGCTTGGTTCTTCCCTGCTGCTTTGTAACCATGAGGAGATCACCCCAAACACTTGCATCTCGATAGGTGCCAGTAGGAGCGATGAGACGGGCCTTCTCCCCCATCTGATCGAGAAGATCTTGCTCAATATGATCCTGGGAAAAAGCACAACCAAAGATCATTCTATCAAAGGGGGCATACTGTGGCAGGCCTTCAGCGGCATCGCCCTGCATAATGGTCACATTCTCAATGCCGAGTTTCGCCAAACGATCCTTCGCAAACTCGACGCGTTTGGGATCACGCTCTACTGAGTAAACGTGCTTGCATAAGCGGGCCATGATGGCGGTTTGATACCCTGTCCCGGTGCCACCCTCAAAGACGGTTACATGCTCATTGAGAAAGAGTAAAGCAACCATCATGAAAATCACACCCGGCTGGCTCAGCAGGCCAGCACACCCTTCATTGGTATGGACACGATCCAGAAACTGCTCATGAAGATATTCCGGGACAAAAAATGCTCTGTCCAATTGTTCAAACTGCTCAACAAGCTTCTGTGGATAAGGATGAAATCGCTGAGCACGCTCTTTTACAATGTCCACAAACGGCCTTGAGTGATTGGTAGGTTGGAAATCCGTCATGCGGTTGCCTCCTTCAGCCATAACGAGAGAGAAGAATGCTCGCTTCTCCTCTCTCTAGTATACCCGTTAATAATTTTCATAAGGGTCAAAAGTATCATAGTCTCGGTCACCTGCACCTACTTCACCATCATCCCGGCCAGGACTCCTATAGGGCCGGTATTCTATTCCATCGTACATCGATGATATGGGGTCATCGTCACTGCTACCGCCACCTCCGCCACCGCCACCAGAGATCTCCTCGCCATTCTGCGCCACCAACAAGCCCGCACCGTCGCATAGAGCAGCATAGCCCCTGCTGGCACCTGAGGCGAAAACCGGCGACGACCAGCCGCCGTCACTTCTGGCCTTCGCTCTTTCGTGAAGGTATGCAGAAACGCGTTCACGCACACGACCAGGCCGATACCAACGATAAGCGCGACGAATTTGCGAGCTGGTGACCAATCAGGACGGCCAACCTCACGAAGCCGCCCGAAGAGATACCGACCAGCCGCGAAAAAGCCCTGTTCACGGAGCTACTCAAACGTCTCATGCGAAACGGACGGGCTGCCCCACGTCTCAGGAACCCGGTTTGCCTCATACAATGCCTGCAACCAGTCAGCGACTTTCATTCTCATCCTTTGAAGCATGCTCTGGACCCTCCCTGTCCTGTATGGGTGTCTCTTGAGAACACTTGACGATCACATGATCGTGCCCGGATCGAGGAAACAGCCTTTCCGCGTATGCTACACTATGGACCAGCAATCCCGGCGAAACAGCGCTTCACTCAGGTGATTGTTCTTGCTCCTGCTCGTCGAGAACGCCAAGCGCCCAGAGTATCGCGATGGCAACCTGACGAGCACTCAGTGTGACAAGCAGATGGGCAAGCACCGCTGTGAGAGACCAGTCAGCCGACGAGACATCGGCAAGGAGCCCGACGACAACCCGTTTCTGTTGCTCTGGCTTCAGTTGCTTGACCGCTTGGAGAAGCTGATCCAGACGATATTCTGGAATGCGCCGAGGATGCTGATCCGGGATTCTCCGAAAATCGTCGCTCACGACCTCCGCACCACACTTCTGGCACTTGTAGATGTCCAGATGCCCCCGTAAGAACCAGTACTGGCACGGCCCGTGACACGTCGGCTCAAAGCCAAAGCCGTGCTGATCCACCAGCGCAAAAATCGCGTCGTTGCTCAAAGCGCTTCTGCTCGTCTTCTTCATCTCTCTCCCCCCTTCTCGATGGATCTCAGCATCTCTTTATCTTGTTGCCGATATCCGATCCGTTCGAGGAACTCCCCGAGAAGCTGGTTGCCTTTCAGGAGCTGGATTCTGCACTCAAAATAGGCAGGATCATTTGCCGCCTCCAAAAACACGCAACGCGCTTCCTGAGGATCAGATCCACTGTACAGCGTCCGGTTTCCTGCTTTGATTGTGTAATCCATTTTTCTGGCCTCCAATGTAGCGTACTTCAGAGTATAAGATTATGACGATAGGCTATATGGTCCTCAGCAGCAGTTTTCTTTGTTTGAAAAGCTATTAAAAGAATATAATAGAGTAGAAAAATGTAAATGGTAAAATATCATTATTCAAGTCAGGACTTGAGCGGAGAAGGATATGAATAGTTTGTATTGGGGCGAAGGAGGCCGGTTCGGACCATTTGATGAACAAGAGGATGGTTGGCCCAATGCTGGACAGGTGATGCGGTATAGAGAAAAGAGTAATTTGAGCGCGGAAACATTTGCACTACTCTATAGTAAGGAATTGGAGAAAGCTGGAAAGCAGAATAAGCGAGGCCAGGTTACAGCTACCTGGATTCTCAATATGGAGAAACAGAATCTTATTCCTTTAGATATGGAGCGAAGGCGTATTATTGCCCGTTTATTACATATCCCTCCTGTTCTATTAGGGCTTGCCACACTCGAAGCCGTAACGATCCAATCGAGAAAGAAGAAACCAATGGGAACCTTACAAAAAGTCACAATCGATCTCGCCAAACATCAAAAAAGTATTCGAGATGCACTACATATTCACCGAACGAGTAGTGCAAAGAATCTGATGCAGGATGTTGAGCGGGATATTTGGACGCTCAAAGACATCGAAGCTCAGGTGAGGGGTGACCTGCTCTACCAGATCCAGGAGCTTCTATTGAGCAACTTCTTGCTGGCAACCAGAATTATGAAGGATCAGCGCAATTACCCGGCTGCATATCGCTCTGCAAATGAAGCGGTGCGTGTCGCGAGACAGATGCAAGATAACGACTTGATCGCGACAGCGCTCTACACAAGGGGCTGCATCAAGGCAGAATGGGCCCGCCGAGTAACGGTCTTCAATGGAATGTTTCAACTGGATACCGGTAAGATGAAAAGCGCCGCGAAGGATTTTCAAGGTGTGCTTCAACTCGAACAAGAAACATCTATCCATCCTCAACTTGCAGGATTTACCAAAAAGCGGCAGAAGGCCCCTGGCTTCAGCCAAGGGGATGGATGGCGCAGGAAGCCATCAGAGGCAGGACGTCCCCCTTCGCTTGACAGAAGACAATCGTTGTGCTAGGATATACGAAGACAGTGAGGGCGAACAAGGAGCAAGGGATGCTGATCTACGAATACAAGCTCGATGGGTCGAAAGCGCAATTCGCCGCCATCGAGGAAGCCATCCGCACCACCCAGTTCATTCGCAACAAGTGCCTGCGCCTCTGGATGGATGCACGCGGCGTCTCCAGGAATGATCTGCAGCGGTATTGCGCTGTGCTGGCCAGACAGTTCCCTTTTGCGCTCTCCCTCAACTCGCAGGCCCGGCAAGCTGCCGCTGATCGGGCGTGGGCTGCCATCGCCCGTTTCTACGAGAACTGTCGCCTCAAGACACCCGGCAAGAAGGGCTATCCTCAGTTCCAGCGCGATTGTCGCAGTGTCGAATACAAGCAGACGGGCTGGAAGCTGGAGGCCGATGGCATTCATATTCGCTTCACAGATGGCTGTGGCATTGGCCGGCTGCGCCTCATCGG
>Ga0164243_10001158_pt1 | contig 45639 bp, 32 predicted proteins | sample OricompcompostOP_FD_108781 | JGI IMG/M metagenome (GOLD analysis project Ga0164243, IMG submission 108781) | Organic Plus compost microbial communities from Emeryville, California, USA - Original compost - Organic plus compost (OP) | ecosystem: Engineered > Solid waste > Mixed feedstock >...
CTGCAATACCTGTCCATAATAGAGCTGTAACAACGCTATATCCTGCTTTCGGCTCAGCGCCTGCGCAGCTTCGATCGCATGTTGCAGATGCAGACCAGCCAGCGCATAGGAACCATGCCGCATGAAATGAGGTATAAAGGCAAGGGCACAGCGTACCAGCGTTTCCCATACTTGCAGGTTATAGGCCATCTCCATCGCGGCAAGGATATTGGTACTTTCCTGCTCCAGTTGTTGATAATCGTCCTTATTTGTTTCAACGAAATCAAGCACAAAGTCCAGCAGGCGTCCCCGCGCCGCCCTCTCAGCCGCGTTATCCAGTTCAAGCTGATAGGCTGCATAGTCACGAATAACCTGATGGATCATATAGCGACTGGTCCCATTGCTTTCCAGAACACCGGAGTCACTTAACATGTCCAGCACTTCAACGTCACAGGCAGCCACCGCCAGCGCCATATCTTCAGAGAACGTATTTGGTTTGGCAGGAATGACCGAGAGGTTATACAGAGCCGCACGAGCCTCTTCCGAGAGTAATTGATCTGTGACAGAAATAACCGAAACAAGCGAGATATGCTGGTTGCTTTCCAGACTTGAATGGCCTTCCACCGGACCATGAGGCTCTTTAACCATTAAACGGGCCTCGGCGTCGCTCAGGCGCTCAAGAGCAGCGGCAATTCGGCGGGCATGTCCGCTATAGGACTGTTTCCGCAAATAGTTTCCCATCAACGTCAGGGCCAGCGGCAGACCGCCAACAGCCTGCACAAGATCCAGCGCCTTCTGCGGCTCACGATCAACCACCATCGGGGCCAGAGAGCGTAGTAACGTCATACTCTCTTCTACCCCAAGTTCCTCAATGCGAGTTGCGCCATCCATCGCGATAAACGTCGCAATATCAGAATGGCGTGTCGTCAACAGGTGAGCGCAATTCGGACCGCCAACTTTAAACGCCAGCGCCTCTTCAACGTTCCAGGCATCATCAATAACCAGCAACATCGCGCGACTTCCAATCGCATGATGAATTGCCTTTGCCCATGCCTCACCATCACTCAAACTTGCCATCTCAGAAGGGGCAATTCCTAAAAGCGTTCCCCACCGCCCGAGTAAGCCAAGCACATTGGGTTTCGGGCCAAGTGCAGCCCAGAGAATCCCATCACGAAAATGGGCCCGTACCTCCGCATCGTGCGCAAGCGCAACGGAGAGCGCTGTTTTGCCAACACCGGGAAGCCCATTTAACGCGGTTAGCGCGACATTGCCCCCGGTAAACAAACGCTTCTTGATCAGGGCCATCTCTTTATCACGCCCAACTAGACGGATAGCGGGCTGAAGCGGAATCGCAGAATCATAGATTGGTACACGCTCATGCGGCTTGCTCGCTTCTTCTCTTGCTGCCTGTTGCCGCTCTGCTGCTTGCTGTTCCGCCTTCTGTTCCTCAGGTGAAGGCACCAGATCCAGTTCTTGCGCCGTTTTCCCAAATAGCTGACACAGCTTTCGCCGAAAGTACGGATTGGGCTTGGTAATACCACGCTCCCAACGGCTCACATTCACATGGGTCGTTCCAATCTTTTCCGCGACTTCTTGCTGAGAGAGGGCAAGACTGACGCGAGCTTCAGTGAGCCGTACACGTGGTAATGGCTCATGCTCTGGATGATTGCGCTCCACTATTCTCAAGTCCTTCCTGACTGCATGCATTTGCGTCCCACTGGCGCATACATAGCACTACGCACCCGTAATCTGATTACACATCCTTCTTTCCTTCACTTGTATAAAACGAGAGGAAAAGAAAAAAAGGAACAGCATCGTTACTCGCACGCTCGTGTTCAGTGCATTCATAGTTTCCGTCTGGATCATCCGGGAAAAATGATCAGCTTATTATACCCGCCCGGAGCGGCCCCCCACTGTTTATTTTCCAGGGCAAAAGACAGCCAATCCCAAAAATGATAAATATGTTTAAATGAATGATAACATATGATCTTTCCTTTGTGTACGGCTATGGTCCATAATTTTAACAGAAGGTCCGCTAGCCAGAAGTAAAGGAATACAAAGGCAAGAGTGGATACGGTAAGTGGGTCCGGAAGCAGCTTAATCCGAGAGAGGATGTTATTCTCGGTCCATATCAGCAGGGACGACTGATAGTTTGACGGTCAGCAGAACCGGCAGGGATGCCGTGCTGCTCCACCCACCTTACCACCTATTATTGACAAATTTCAATGTAGGATGCCGGTATTGAGCGAGACGGGGCACGCTCTCCAGAGGAGGACGCCAACATATGCAGGATCAACAGACAGGGAACGTCACAAACCGGACTCCCTTCTCGCACTCCGCACAAAACGTCCAGACGGGACTTTCGCCAGATGATATGGCAACCCATCCCGCGAGACACATCACCCGATCGCTACACAGTATGTCTCTCGTCCCAATGGCGCAACAGAAGCGAGCAGCACGTTACCAGCGTCTTCGCACATCACGACGACAGGGAGCCGCCCCGATCACAGAACCATTGCATCGGACGGATATCCTGCCCGGAGGAACGGCCAGACAATATACCAGACAATATACAGATAGCTCCAGATTCACAGCTATTCATGTTCCTCCTCCCATGACGAAGCGGTTACGTGCAAAGCCCGAGGGCCAAGCTCACCCTCGGGATATGTCCCTTCCCTATCAGGGGGTGGTGCCTGTGGAGACGAGAGCAGCGGCTTCACAGGCAGTACCTTCTGTTATCGCAAGCGCCAGCATGAGAGATGTGCAGAACAGAAGCTTTTACTACCTTCTGGCCCTGCTGACACTCAGCACAATCGGTATTCTCATTTGCGGATATCTTTTCCATATCACAAACTAGAAAACAGGAGAGAGTAGAGCGACAATAACAAAGCCCGGGAGCGGCAAGAGAGGACGGAGCAGCCATGACTTTGCAAAAGATCTATGCGCGTAAAAGTAAAGCTGCGACCAGCGAAGTGAAAAAAGACCCTGAGATTCTCCATTTCTCATTGCAAGATGCGCTCCCGACAGGGCATATTCTGGCGCTGAATACCAAATTCGGTACGCTGTCGTATCTTGCATACGATGGGGACCGGCTTCAGATGATCGCTCAAGAACAGTTCACCGGAACCGAGATGAGCGTCCTGCTGCCGCTACTGGATATGTTCCCGTACTTTTGCCCGTATGAAGCGCTGTACGCCAGCTTCTACAATGGACGCGTGAGTGAAGAGGCTGTGGCGCAGGCCCGACGACACCTGAATCGAGCCCAGGAAGAGAACAGTTGGGATCAGGAAATGCGGCCCATACGCGACGCACTCTCACGGACACGCCTGAAACTGAAGCACTTTGGCTTTGACATCTCGTCCATTCTCTCGACCGGTTACATTCTGCTCGTCTCGGCAACACCGATGCCGGTTATACGAGCCTGATAGAGCAACGGACCGTGAAGCAGACATTATCGCACCGTCCCTTTGCTCCCTCACCTTCCCGGTAGCACATCCGTGGGGTTTGCGGTCCCCCACGGATGGCTAGCCGGGCCCCCCATCAACCTGCTTATTTGCCTTCTTGTCCTTCCTATGTTACAATTTCTATCATTTTCCGGGCTCAGCCTGCTTTCCCTTCCTGACTGGCGTGAGCTGTGGCCCATCTCTATGCGAGCAGGTGAAGTCAGAGAAGCCGGGTACATCATTCCACATGCCCCTTCTTCCTTCAAGAACTTGATACGTCCCGGAGCAGATGCCGGGGAGACTTCTTACAACCGGCATACTTGCGACATTGTCGCGATGCATTGGCCTGGAAGGGGCACGCAGTCCAGAAGCGTTAGACGAGGGAACCACGTCGGGCAGACGAGAACCGATACGGCACATGGAAAAGAGTGTAATACAGGTGAAACCTCCTATCAAGCGACATTCTTTTTCTCTACTCGGAGAGCGCGGGTACACTATTTATCTCCCGGCCTCAAGGGAGGAGCCTTCTGACGTGTTTCGGTAATAGATATCCTTGCTCGCTCAAGCATGCCACCAGTATCACCCAAAAGGAGTGGAAGAGAAACTATTCCTGTTCTGGCAAACCATCCCTTTGAAGGATGCCTGTGATTTTGCCATATGCTACAGTAGCAATGTGTCAGGAGGGCGCTTCTGCGCAGCCCCTTCGTTCCATTTTGGTTTCTTGCAAGGATAAGACGATTGTTGACGACACTTACAAGCCAGCCAGATCGGGTGTCGTGACCTTCAGGAGAGAAGGCCTATCATTTCACACGTCTCTTCTCCCTTTGGAGAAGCCGCCAGACCGACTGCAACTGCTCTACGCTATAAACAGGCAGTGCAAACGGCTAAGCAAGCTACAATGGCAAGTGCCGGACACACCTGCTGAAGCGGAAATACTCTTTCCAACGTGTTATAAAGAATCACTCTATTTCGACCCTTGCCGAAATGTCTGAAACGAAAGGAATGCCACAAAATCATGGTTGAGACCTCTCACACTCCGTCGCCCACACATCGCCCTGGTCCAGCTCGCCTCACCGACCTGAAAGACAGCCTGCTGCTCAACGGGCAGGCGCTTTCGATTGGTCAGAACCTTGAAGTGTGTATTTTGGGTCACTGGCTCCCGGGACAGGTTGCCCATGATACAACAGGCTGGTATCTGCTCACTCCGGACCGTATCGGTATTCGGTTACGGGCTGGCGTCCTGGTCCGCCTTCCTGAACAAGAGGCTCGCCACACACCAGAACAACAGAGATCGCGCTTTCATTAGTTTCGTTACTGACTTCTAAAGAAGCGATATTTCTCCTCCACCCGCTGCACATTGCCGTCGGGGCATAGTGCAGTCTGCTTTTTTCGGCTGGTAACAGTCACCCTTTTTCCCTCTCCTTCGTTACACATACAGGTAACTGATAACAGAAGAAGTGATTCTCTACCTGTTCTACTTCTCCAACCCTTATTTCACAGCTTTTGGGTCCGAAGTAGTTGTTGTCATCTTACAATGGAGGATAGTCATGCGTATAGCACAAATAGCTCCCCCCTGGATCAGCGTACCCCCCAAAAACTATGGCGGTACTGAAGCCGTGATCGCGCATCTGATAGAAGAACAGGTCAGGAGTGGACATGAGGTCACGATGTACGCGCCAGAAGATACGCGCACCTCGGCCCGGCTCATCTCCTTTATTCCCCACCCTCTGCTGGAAGAGGGAAGACCCTGGCACGCGCCCCTTAAAGCATACTACCATCTGGTGAAAGCCATCGAGCATATTCAGGAACAGGCCTACGATGTGGTACATGCCCACCTTTCTTCACCAGCAGATATGTACCTGTACCCGTTGCTTTCATCCCTTTCTACACCACATGTCGTGACATTGCACAGCCCTTTTCCCTTTGACCAATGCGACGACTGGCAGGGAGATGCCGACTCTTTCTTTATGGATTGGTCTCCCTCGGTACCACTGGTCGCCATCAGTGAAAGCGCTCGAAAGCAAGCCCTGCAACAGCTTCCTCAACTCAACTTCGCAGGCGTGGTTCCTAACGGATTATCCACTGACGACTATACACCAATTGGCCACCACCGAGAGAACTTTCTTGTTTGGCTCGGGCGCTTCTCCCCGGAAAAAGGCCCGCATCACGCCATTGAGGCTGCCAGGCGCAGCGGGATCCCGCTGATGCTGGGCGGGACCATTGATCACACCTCCAAAGAGACGCAGGACTACTTCCATCAGACCATTGAGCCACAGATTGATAACCAGCACATCCGCTACCTCGGTGCGGTCAATATGGAACAGAAGCAAAGGCTGCTCAGCCGAGCCCGGGGCTTCCTGAATCCCATTGAATGGGAAGAGCCATTCGGCATGGTCATGATTGAAGCGATGGCCGTTGGCTGTCCTGTTATCACCTTCCGACATGGTGCCGCGCCCGAAGTTGTCCATCATGGCGTTAGCGGCTTCGTTGTGGATACACTGGACGAAATGATAGAAATGATACCGCATCTGGACAGCCTTGACCAGACGGACATTCGTGCCCATGTCGAGGAACACTTTTCGGCCCGCGCGATGGCCCGACGCTACGAAACCATTTACCGTTATGTGATTGCACAGAGCAAAATTCCCTCGTTCTCATCACCTGGAAGCTAATACTCATGAGGCGCCAGCGGGGGCTGCAAACGTTGTTTCATACCTGTTGCCGCCCGCACTCGCCTCGGTAATAATAAGCCGCCAGCGCTCGTTACGCTCATCAAAGGACTCCTGGAAATAGATGTGCAGCTCCGTTCCATTCTTTCCGGTCAACACCATCGTCGCAATCGCAACATCATTTCCAACAACCAGCGTATAGTTATAGCGCTTTGTCGTTGTGGCACAGTGTACACAACGAAGCAGGATCTGCACATTGCCTGGTGAGGCTATCACACTCTCTAACAGCAGATCGCTCTTCTCGATCTGACTCATCGGCGTAATGGCTCTACCAGCATGGAAGGTGAGCGGAAAGTTGATCCGAAGCGATGCATCAGCGGGACGTAACAGTTCAATTCGATCCCTGTTATCGGTGCGTAACACGGTTACCTGCGAGATCTGTAGACTCGCATTCGCTTTCTGAGGAATCTGTTGCAATGGTAGGCTGAGATAATAAAAGGCGATCTTAAACAGCGCATTTTTAAAGGGGATAGATTGATTTCTCCCCCGCATCTCCGCCTGCAAGGGAATGGTCAGACCGTTGCCCACATGCAGAGACATACGCAACATCACATTATCGTCGGAATCACTGGCCCGAGGATACAGCAGCGAATAGGCCAGCCCGATCATATTGACATCCGCGTATATCTGCTCAACACGCAGCTTATAGGGACCCAGTTCCACACTCTGATTAATATCCTGGTAGAGATGCCTGCTACAAATAGATGACGGCTGATTGACCACCTCGTTAAAATAGCAACTCAGGCGATCGTGCGCGGGATCAAAGATCCGGGACGGGGTAGCAAGCGGCTCTCCTTTTGGAGCTGGCTGCACAGGCCGATTGAGCCAGAACAAGAGCCCACTTGATGTTAACAGCACCACAAGTAGCACAGGCATCCCGATTCGTGTACATAGTTGTAAAAAGCGCCGCTGGCGAAACGGTTGTGTGCTGGCAAGCAGGACCACGGGCCGCCTCTCCTGTCTGCGCTCCATATGCTCGGGGAGGAAAGGGGAGGTCACCGATGGCAGCGGAATCGGCACACCTTGTACTATCTGGCGCAGCTCCTTAAGCGGTAAAAGTGCCTCCACAGAGCGCTCAATGTACTGTGTAACCTGTTTCTCCTGAAGGCCCAGACAATCAGCTATCTGAGACTCCGTGAAGCCCACCAGCAGATGCAGGAGTAGACAAGGGCGCTCGGGCCAGGGAAGCTGACCGACATCCCCCAGTATCCGCGCCATATCAGGAGGCAGCGCCTGCCACTGATAGCGCGAGGTAATGGGGAGCGTTGAGCGCTCGTCATAAGCAAGGTTGGTTGCAATCCGATAGAGCCAGAGGACAAATTGCATCGGATCGTGTAAGCCGGGCAGCGCCTCCCAGATCTGCCAGAAGGTTTCCAGTGTCAGTTCTTTCCCCGCTCCGCTCTCCCCGAGCAGGAGAAGCAGGTATCGATAAATATGGGCATGATAGCGCTCAAAGAGGCGTTCCATAGCTGAAAGATCGCCTCCCTGAGCCTCCAGAATCAGCGCGTTCTGATCCTCATCGGGACAGGGCTGTGCGCCCATCTCCGGGCCTCCTCTACTCTTTTCTGGCCTCGAAAGGCCTCTTGCAACATCATTGTCGCTTCACCAGTTTTTTACGTACAGTGAAAGGTCCACCATAGTAATGTTAGAGAGGAAGACGCACAAAAAAGGTGCTCCCGTGGCCCGGCTCCGACTCACACCAGATACGCCCATTGTGCCGATCCACGATTTCTTTCGAGATAGCCAGTCCAAGTCCCAGGCCCTTCGCGGAAGAAGCCTGTGCATCTGGATCGCGATAGAATGCCTCAAAAATACGGGTCAACTGATCGGGGGCGATCCCTTTTCCATGATCTTTCACCCAGATCAAAGCGGAAGCCGGGCTATGCTCTTCACGCTTTAACCCGAGCTCAACCGGGCTCCCCTCAGCGGAATACTTCAAGGCATTGCTGACCAGATTCACCAGCACCTGTGCCAGGCGATCCTTGTCAATCAGTACCTTGATAGGCTGCTCGGGCAGGACAAGCTCAATAGGGCGCTCGCTGAGGAGCTGCTGATCCTCAATGACTTCACGACAAACCTCAGCCAGATCACAGCAACGCTTGCGGAGCTCCACCTTTCCGGCTCTCAGGCTGCTGACGTCCAGCAGTTCTTCAACCAGAGAGGTCAGACGTTGTGTCTGGTCATTCACCCGCTCCAGAGCCTGTTTCATTCCTTTCATTTCCGGGCTCAATTCGCGCATCTTCTCTAAACGGCGCAGCGCTAGCTGTGCCTGTCCGCGAATCGTCGTGATAGGCGTCTTGAGCTCGTGTGACGCGATCGACATAAAGCGGTCCTTCAACTGGTTGGCATCTTCCAGCTTGTGGTTGATTACTTCCAGTTCCTCAGCATATTCCTGCAATTCCTGTTCGGCGGCAAGTGCTTTGAGCCGTTCACGCTCGCGCAAGGCCGTAATCAGCGCAATAGTCAGGCCAGCCACCACAAAGGGCAAGACTTGAATGGCGCTCTGCCAGTCCAACATGTTAGACCCGTTTTCGCGAAACTGCATCATATGGAGCAGAAGCGCACTGAACAGAACCGTCACCACTGAGGAACCAACCCCCCAGAACAGAGCCACAAACAGCACCGGAAGCAGCAAGAAAGCGCTTAAAAAGTTTGCATCGCTTCGTCCAAGCGCCAGTGAAAGCAATGCATTCCCACCCCACGCGAGGACAATCAAGGGAACACTGAAGAGATAGCCCACCAGAGGACGCCGCCAGCGAGGAATACGGGCAGTATACTGCTTGCGTAATTGCACCCGCTGCTCAAAGCTTAATTTCTTCAGCGGGCGTCCCTGACGATCAACAAGCGCTTCTCTGGGAACTCCGGTCATTGGCTCCTGCCTTTCCCCCAAACTGCGTTCTTTATTCTCTTCTTGCAGTGTAGCATATTCTTTTACCATAGAGCAAAAAGAAGCTGTGATATCCAGATTCTGCGGATTATACAGCTCTCTCCTTTCGTGCCAGCTCAGAACTCATGAACTTTTCCTGCATTTGTGCATCGTGCATACAGATCAGGGGAATTTCAGGGTGAGCATTCGCAAAGAGGTACAACCGCTTGAGGGTATCAAGGGCCTGCTCTTTATCAGTCGTCACCATCGAACCAAACAGGGGGTGAAGGGGAGTTGGACCAAGAATATTCTCAACGATGTGACCTGCATCTCCCACAAGAAACAGCGGCGAGCCATTGGAACGCTGAATCAAAAGACCGGTATTTCCGGGTGTATGGCCGGGCAACGAGATCAACAACAGCGACCCATCACCAAAGAGATCTTGTGCAGCCGAAAAGCCCGCGATGTCTCCCGGTTCCAGATCAAACACCTCAACCGGATTGTTCTGCATCAGACGGAGCGTGAGTTCCTTCTTTTCGTTATCTCTTGATTGAAGCAGGGACTCATACTCGATACGGCTCACACGCAACGGTACACCAGGAATATCTGGAACCCCGCCTACATGATCCCAGTGGAGGTGGGAAAGCAATGCGAAATCAAGCGAGATCCCGCCTAACAGCTCGGACAGCGACTTCTCTTGCGTCAAACGACCAAGCGTGCGCCGAAAGAAAGGTGACTGCTCTGCAATGAAGCGTATGGAAATCGCCTCACAAAGCCCGGTATCATACAGAAAGGTCGCTCGGGGATGGCGGATTAACACAGCACTATGGGCGATGGTGCGCGGTCGCCAGGAGAGCACTCCCTGCTGTAGTAGCCACTCGGGCACCTGTGTGCTTCCACAGCGTAAAAACGAAATATCTATCTCGGGCAGATTGTGCCGCTGCCAGTTTTCTGGCGCGCTCTCTGCTCCTTCCAGCTCGATTGTTGGAGGAATAAAACTTTTGACAATTACTCCCGCACCAACAACACCCAATGATATAGCTCCCAATTGTAGCCAGCGCCTCGCAGGCCAACAACGTCTACTCATCTCTATCCTCACATCTCTTTTTTATCATTCATAAGCCGGGAAAACAGGGAAGCTTTCAGCTACCCCTTACATTGCGTCTTCTCCCTGTGCGTGCTCATACATGCATATAAAAAGCCGCCATCAGGAAAAATGAGCACACAAAGCTCCCTATAGTATTGTACGTTTTTCGCTACGCTTCTGTTCCGTCAGAAAACGAATCATCCCTCATGGCAAAGCACAAAAAAGCGGGTTGAGCCGCTCGCTAAGAACAGCCCAACCCGCTTGTAAAGATTCTTCCGCTATGCTCGTGTACGATTAGTTCTGCACCATTTCAGGGCTAGAGACAACAACTTTGCCGTCCTGAACATCAAGGACAACCTTCTGATCGCTGGCGATCTCACCTGCGAGCAGGGCATCAGCAAGCACGTCATCAACATGCGTCTGGATAGCGCGGCGCAACGGACGAGCGCCAAATTCCTCGTTAAAGCCTTCCTTCAGCAGGAACTCGCGCACAGCGTCAGTCGTTACCAGTTCAATCTTCTGCTCGCTCAGACGTTCACGCACCTGCTCAAGCATCAGGTCAACGATCTGGTTGAGTTCTTCCTTACCCAGAGAGTGGAAGACAACAATCTGATCGATACGGTTGACGAACTCCGGTCGGAAGACACGGCGCAGACCTTCCAGCGCTTTCGAGCGCATCTCTTCGTGCTTCTCCTCGCGCTCCGAGTCACCCTTCTTGGTCACAAAGCCAAGATGTGCGGCTCGCTTGAGGTCCGAGGTACCGACGTTACTGGTCATAATCACTACGGTGTTCTTGAAGTCGACCGTGCGCCCCTGACCATCCGTCAGGCGGCCATCATCCATGATCTGCAACAGCGCGTTAAAGACCTCTGGATGTGCCTTCTCGATCTCATCGAAAAGGATGACACTATACGGGCGCCGGCGAACACGCTCAGTCAACTGACCACCCTCATCATGGCCGACGTAACCCGGAGGGCTACCAAACAGACGCGAGACGGTATGCGGCTCCATGTACTCGGACATATCGAAGCGCAGCATATTGTCTTCGCCACCGAACAGTTCAGCCGCCAGAGCCTTCGCCAGCTCGGTCTTACCAACACCGGTAGGCCCGAGGAACAGGAACGAACCGATAGGTCGCTTCGGATCTTTCAGACCAGCACGTGAACGTCTGATCGCACGCGCCACAGCCGAGATGGCTTCGTTCTGACCGATCACCCGCTTACGCAGATCCTGTTCAAGATTGCGCAGATTCTGGCGCTCGCTCTCCAGCATCTGGCTGACAGGAACGCCGGTCCAGGCTTCGATCACACGGGCAACATGTTCAGGCGTGACGGTCAGCGCCGAATCGTCGTTCATCTGCGCCCGTGCTTTCTCAAGCTTGCTGAGTGTCAACAGTTCTTGCTGACGCATCAGGGCTGCACGCTCATAATCTTCTGCGTTGGCCGCAGCCTCTTTCTTACTCTGGATATCAGCAAGTTCTTTCTCCAGATCTTCGATCAACGTTGGAGTGACAATACCTTTCTCGCTCGCCTCCAAACGCAGGGAAGATCCAGCTTCATCTATAACATCAATTGCCTTGTCAGGCAAGAAACGGTCATTGATATAGCGGTCGGACAGCTTCACAGCCGCCTCAATAGCCTCATCGGTGATTGAGACGCCATGATGTGCCTCGTAGTTCGGACGCACAATCTTCAGCATCTCCTCCGCTTCCTCAACGGTTGGCTCATTGACCATAATTGGCTGGAAACGGCGCTCAAGCGCGGCATCCTTTTCAATGTGCTTGCGATACTCATCCAGCGTGGTTGCACCAATACAGCGCAGCTCACCACGTGCCAGTGCAGGCTTGATCATATCGCCAGCGCCAACCGCACCCTCCGCGGCACCAGCGCCAACAACGGTATGCAATTCATCGATAAAGACAATCGTGTCTGGATTCTCGCGGAGCTCTTCAAGAATGGACTTGATGCGCTGCTCAAACTGGCCCCGGAACATAGCGCCGGCCACCATACCACCAATGTTCAGCGACACGATGCGCTTGTTGCGCAGATGAGGAGGTACTTTTCCATCCTGGATTCTGCGTGCCAGTCCCTCAACAATAGCTGTTTTACCAACGCCAGGCTCACCAATCAGAACCGGGTTATTCTTCTGGCGGCGCCCCAGAACAGTAATCAGGCGGCGCAATTCTCTTTCTCGTCCAGCCGCCGGATCAAGCTTCCCTTCCGCTGCTTCTGCTGTCAGGTCACGGCCATACTGATCGAGCGTCGGCGTCTTGCTATGCTTGCCCTGTCGCTCGGCAGTTGCCGTATTGACGTTTCCAGAGGAGGCGGCTTTTCCACCACCCATATTAAAGCCAAAGGGGAAACCGCCACCCATCGGGCCTACGCCGTCCATACCGCCACCCATCTGCCCCATTGCATTCATAATCTCGTCAACGCAGGATTGACAGAGAAAGTGCGCCTCTCTTCGCCCATCAATAACCTGCTCAACACGTACACGGGCGGGATTTTTATGACAACGCTCACACTTCATAATCTATTATGCTCCTCTTCTTTCTCAGAAAAGTAGATCTCATTCCCATCTTCTTCGTTTAGCAAATCTGCCGAGCGACTGCTAAAAGTATACCACAGGCATAGCCCGCTGTCTAGCACTCTCTCAATCTGATTGCTAACTTCACTTACTATAACATAGTGGCTCGATGTATTATTCCATTTATTCGGTTTCGATCTCGTTTTTTCAGTACCTTTTTCACGTTTAGGCTCTTTGTTCCGATACGCGAAAGAGGTTTCATCAATAGGAAACAACACACCATTGAAATCTATTTCCAATTCACAAACAGATGTTCCAGAAGCTCTATTGAAAGTGTCGCGCGTGCCTGCTACAATGCTCATAAAGCAGGCAATAGCACCCCTACCAACTTCAGCCACTGCTCTCCTGACAACCTCTGCACCACATCAGGTAGAGCCAGCGGCTTCCTTATATATTCTAAAAGGAATCTCTAAAGGACAAATACAATGCAAGATCCATTCTTGATGCACACACAAAACGCGGCGGAGCTCTTTCTGATCCGTCACGGCGACGCCATTCCGGGAGCAGACGAACTGATCCCTGGAGGACGCTATGATAATCTCCCTCTGAGTCAGATAGGACGAAAACAGGCGCTTGCCCTGGCAGAACGCCTCAAAAAGATCCATTTTGACGCTGCCTATAGCAGCCCCTTGAAGCGCTGTCAGGAAACCGGTGCGCCCTTGCTAGAACACCTCGGCTTGCAGGCGCAGCTTGTTGATGGACTCCGCGAAATTAATCTGGATGAACTGGTGCCCATTGCCGAACATAACAATCCGCAGGAGATCGTCAAGGCGTTACAAGAGCGGCAGGACGACATTGTGCGTATTGCGGGCGAATCTGGAACATGGGATTCTTTCCCCAACAGCGAGCGCTCAAAGGACTTTCGCCGACGCGTCGTCACCACCATTGACGAGATTGCCGCCCGCCATATCGGTCAGCGCGTGCTCCTGTTCGCACATGGAGGAGTGATTAACGCCTATGCCGCAGAGGTTCTTCAGCTCGATAAGGAGTTTTTCTTTCCCTGCGTCAACACCAGCATCACCATCGTTCGAGTAAATCAGCAGCGGCGCGTTCTTTATATAATGAATGATATCGCTCATCTGCGTATCTTCTAGCTCAGGTAGACCCCGGCATTTCTTCAGAGATGCCGGTGGCCGAGCATTCCACGAATCAAAGCCGGAACCAATGGAGAGTGTTCGCGGCCATGATAGGCAGTATGGAGGACATATTCAGCAATTCCACTGACCAGGCGCTGTACCCCTTCAGGCATAGGGCGTTCTCGTAGCGCGACTACCAGTGGGCCCCGTTCTGTTTCCACGATGTCGAGGCTGTAGAGATCCAGGTCAAAGACCGCTCCAACTTGTCGAGCCAGTTGAAGCAGTTCTGGCGTAAAGCTCGTCTCATGATAGACGGTCTCTCCATCCTCGTTCTTCCCCCGCCGCAGCGCATGCGCTTCATTGCCAATCACACAAATACGAAGATCAGGAACCGTTTTCGCGATCTTGCTCAGAAGCAGATACTCACCCTCGGGCCAGGGCGCGGAAGGCGTTTCGACAACCACAGCCGCCTTCTCGTTGCGCAGCGGGTACAGAGACACGGGGTACATATCCGCCGCCAGCGGCTTTTCAGTAGAGAAAGGCGGAACTGCTATACCGTGTGCCGCAGCATACCGTAACGCCTCCTCCTTCTTCCTGAGCAGGCGCAGCGCTCTCGCAGTATTCATCACCGGAATAGCATGCTCCTCGACTTGTGTTAAAAAAGAAAGAGTGGAATCTTCAGATATAGACCATGCAATATATGCATCGTAAGCCTCGATCTGCGGAACCTGTTGGATATCCAGTCGTACGATTGCGCACTGATGCCCCCACTGTTCGAGCTGGTCTACCACAGCTTCGCAGACAAGAAAATCTTCCTCTATAGAATCAAGAAGAAAACAGAAACGCATCGCTCGCGTCCCCTCTCCTGTTGACTATTTCAACCCTACAAGAATGTTTCCAGTATACGTCAGCTGGAGCAAGAAATCTATGAGCTATGCAACAAAACGATCGATCCCGTGAAAGTGAAAGAGCGCTCTTTCACGACCACCGTAAACATGATATAATACTGACATGAGCTGTATGACGCTTTCCACCAACGCCAGCTTCATGCTGGAACAAAGCCATATTCTCTACAATCTACACAAACGTTACCTGCTGACAGCCGGGTAGCGATACCTCCTTTTTGCCCTCATAATAATCTGTATCTTTTTTCTGAACATTTCCCTGTATCCAACGATTATAAACAGAGAGAAGTATTTTCTACCAACTCCGGCATGTCTTTCCAGTGCCAGAATCCCTTCAGGTGTCCGTAGAGTGGTAGAAAGAGAATAAGTGAGAGGAAGAGAAGACAACTATGGATTTAAAGCAGAAACTCGCCGGTCTGGCACAGCGCTATGAAGAGCTGAAAGAGCTTATGGTACAGCCTGATGTCCTGGCCGACGTCTCCCTGCTGCAACGGTACGGCCGTGAACAGGCCGAACTGGCCCCGGTTGTCCAGAAATATACTGAGTTGACCGAGACCGAGCAGCAGTTAAAAGAGGCCCAGGAGCTCTATGAGCTTGAAGAGGGCGAGATGCGTGATCTTGCCTTTGAGGAGATGGAGCAACTGAAAAAGCGCAAAGAGAAGCTCCTTGAAGAGATTCAGATCGCGCTGCTGCCAAAGGATATTATGGACGACAAGAACGCCATTGTCACCATTCAGGGTGGCGCTGGCGGTGAAGAAGCGGCTCTCTTCGCAGCCGACCTCTTCCGCATGTATAGCCGCTATGCTGATAGCCGCCGTTGGAAGATCGAGGTCATGGATATTAACGAGACTGAACAGGGCGGCATTCGTGACGTCACCTTTACCGTCAAGGGCAAAGGCGCATACAGTCGGCTGAAATACGAGGGCGGCACGCATCGCGTTCAACGTGTCCCCACCACAGAGGCGAAAGGCCGTATCCATACTTCGACCGCGAAAGTCATTGTGCTGCCAGAGGCAGATGATGATATCGAGATTGAGATCAAAGACAATGATATCCGCGTAGATGTATATCGCTCCTCCGGTCATGGAGGCCAGAGCGTGAACACCACCGACTCGGCAGTGCGGATCACCCACCTGCCCACTGGTCTGGTGGTTACCTGTCAGGACGAGAAGTCGCAGTTGAAGAACAAGCAAAAAGCGCTCTCGGTGCTGAAAGCACGTCTGTGGGACATGGAGCAAGCTCGTCGCCAGGAAGAGCAGGGCAAAGCTCGCCGCTCCCAGGTCCAGACGGGCGATCGCAGTGAGAAGATTCGCACCTACAACTTCCCACAGGACCGCGTCACCGACCACCGTATTGGCCTGTCGAAGCATAATCTCCCCGGCATCCTGAACGGCAACATCGATGAGTTCATCGATAACCTGATTACCGTTGAGCAGGCCGAAAAGCTGCAAAGCATGTTTGCGGAAGTCTAATTGCCAGCCAGCACAAAAAAGGGCTCTCACTCCGTTCGTGGAATGAGAGCCTTTCTTTTTGACTGCGTTTCTATTTCTGGTCGTTGGTTGCGGCCTGATCTGTTTTCTTCTGAACCTGAATCGGCTTGCCCTCCCCATAGAGGAAACAATGGGTCCAGTGACCATGTCCCAGGTCGGTACGTCCAGGGAAGCGCTCTTTACAGACCGGCATCGCATGCGGACAGCGCGGATGGAAGCGGCATCCAGTCGGAGGTTTAATCAGGCTCGGGATCTCACCACGTGCGGGCAGCTTGGCGAAGCCCTGCCCCTTAATACGGTCGGGATCGGGGGCAGCGGACAACAATAACTGCGTGTATGGATGCTTCGGCGTCTGTGTGACCTCTTCACTTGGGCCACCCTCAACCATCTGGCCTGCATACATCACCAGCGTCTCTTCAGCGAAGTAGCGAGCGCTGGCAATATCGTGTGTGATATAGAGCAGCGCCAGCTTCTCTTCATCCTTCAGGCGACGCAGGAGGTTGAGGATATCCAGGCGGATCGAAACATCCAGCATCGAAACCGGCTCGTCGGCAAGCAGCACCTCCGGCTTGACAGCCAGAGCGCGCGCGATTGCGATACGCTGGCGCTGGCCACCGCTAAGCTGGTGCGGGTATTTCAGAATGAATTGCTCGGCAGGGGTCAGGTTCACACGGCGCAACAGGGCAAGCACCTGCTCGGTCTCCTCACGAGAGTTGCGCACATGGCCATGAATGCGTAGCGGGCGTGAGAGAATATAGCGAATACTATGAATCGGGTTAAGCGAACCAAATGGATCTTGAAAGACCATCTGCACGTGACGGCGATACTGGCGGAGCGCCGCTGCACTGCGCTGCAACTTCACCGGCTCTCCTCGGAAGAGAATCGAGCCTGACGTGGGATCGTACAGACGCGCCAGCATACGCGCAACTGTCGTCTTGCCGCTACCACTCTCACCAACCAGAGCGGTCGCACGCCCGGGATAGAGAGAAAGCGTTGCTTCTTCTACCGCATGCACAGCCTCGGGAGCGCCCCAGAGACGAACCTGACGGAGCGGGAAGTCCTTCTTGAGTTTGATAGCCTCCATGATTGGCTGAACCGATGTATCGAGTTCTGTGCGCATCTCTTGATTGGCAGTACTCATTCGTTACTCCCTTCCGGCCAGAGCTTCATAGCGCTGGGCAAAAACTTCTTTTGTCGGCGTAACGCCCGACTGGTAGCGCTTATCATACAGGTGGCAGGCGACAAGCTGGTTTGGTTTCTCGGGGGTCGCGGGCTGCAACTCGGGAACAACGCTGCGGCACTGATCATATACCAGCGGGCAACGATCCTGGAACGGGCAGCCTGTAGGAATATGGCGCAGGTCGGGAGGGGTGCCAGGAATACCGGCCATCTTGCGCCGTGGACCACGCAGATTCGGGAACGAGTTAAGCAAGCCAAAGCTATACGGGTGCCGGGGGTTGGTATAAATATCAACACTGCTCGACTTTTCAATCATGGTGCCAGCATACATAATCGCGATCTTGTCAGCCAGCTCGATCAGCAGCGAAAGATCATGCGTGATAAAGATCAATGCAGTGGAGAGCTCTTTACAGAGGGAGCTGATCAATTGCAGGATTTCACGCTGTACCACTACATCAAGCGCCGTGGTCGGCTCATCCATAATAATGATTTCGGGGTTTAGAGCCAGTGCAATCGCGATCGCGGCCCTCTGACGCATACCACCACTCAGTTCGTGCGGGTAGCTCTTGAGGCGATCGGGGGCAATACCAACAAGTTCGAGGAGCTCGGCGGCGCGCTTCTTGCGGCGATCGCTTCCCATATCCGGGCGGTGCGTCTTAAGCACATCCATAATCTGGGCACCGATGCTCATGACCGGGTTGAGCGAGTTCATGGCACTCTGGAACACCACGGCAAGGTCATTCCAGCGAAAGGCCCGAAGTTCCGCAGGAGAGAGACGCATAATATCCACCGGCTCACTACCAGTCTTGCGCGAGGAACGCTGAATCGCGTCCTGCTCCTCACGCGAAGCAGGAGGATGATAGATCACCTCACCGCCGGTAATATAGGCGGGAGGACGCAGCAGGCGGGCGACCCCAAAGGCCAGGGTTGACTTTCCGCAGCCACTCTCGCCTGCAAGCCCGAGAATTTCGCCACGATTGAGCGTAAAGCTGACTTCGCGGACCGCGTGCACGGTGCCGCTGGCCGCGAAGTAGTCGACGCTTAGATTTTTGACTTCAAGCAATGTTTCAGTTTTTGTCTGTGTAGCCATTAGACTATCACCTTCCTACGTTTCAGTTCCTTTGGTACAGGCTCACTGCGCAGGCGCGGATCAGCAATCTCATCAATACCGAAGTTGATCAAAGAGAGGCCGGCTCCAAGCAATGCAACACACAGGCCAGGTGGCACAAACCACCACCACTGCTGAAGCATCAATGCATTACTCTTATAAGCCAGTTGCAGCATACCGCCCCAGCTTGCATTCGACGGATCGCCCAGACCCAGAAAGTCCAGAGACGCAGAGAAAACGATCACAAACACGGTGGTGCTGACAAAGCTTGCCGCGATGATTGAAAGCTGATTGGGCAACACCTCAAAGAAAATGATGCGCCAGGTACTCTCACCGCTGGCACGCGCAGCCGTCACAAAGTCACGTCCACGCATTGTCAAAGTGACTGAACGCAACACCCGTGCGCCCCAGGCCCAGTTTGTGAAGGCAATGACCAGCGCAACCGTCAACTCATTGCGCGGGAAATAGGAGGCCAGCACAATTGCCAGAGGCAGAGAGGGCAGCACCAGGAAGACGTTTGTCAGCAGCGTCAACAGGTCATCAACCAGGCCGCCGAAGTAGCCACCAACCACCCCAACCAGAATCGAGAACAGTGTGACCAACGCCCCCGTTGCCAGACTCATAAACACGGAGGTTCGCGTTCCGGCGATGAGCTGCTTGAACAGATCGCGTCCGGTCGCATCGGTCCCGAGCCAATACTGTGCAGAAGGTGCTTGATTAGCGTTATGCGAGACCGCATTCGGATCACCCTGAATCAGCATGGGACCAATCAGGCCGACCAGGATAAAGAAGAAGACAACCACGCATCCAATTGCAACCTTCTTATTTGAGGTACAGGCTCGCCAGAAGGCAGAGAGAGCGCCGCCCAGCCGCTGAAAGAACGAGGGATGAAGCTGTGACTCAATCACAGCTTCAGCTTGAGAAGGAGCCAGCATACCTTTCTCCGTTTTCTGCTGCGAAGTAGCTACTGCGTCATCTGGATAGAAACTGGATTTACCCATATGTTATGCACTCCTCTCCTGACGCACCCTCGGGTCCAGAACCACATAGAGCATATCCGCAAGGAAATTCGCCCCGAGAATCGCCAGCGCGATAATCAGGAAGATGGTCTGAATCAGCGGGTAGTCCTGACCCTGCACCGCCTGCAAGAGCGAATAGCCGATACCGGGATAGGAGAAGATAATCTCAGTCATCAACTGACCGCCAACCACACCGCCGATCGCAATGGCAAAGCCAGAAATGTTCGGCAGGATCGCATTGCGGGCCGCGTAGGCAAACATCACTCGGCGTGAAGACAGTCCTTTCGCTCGGGCCATGAGCACGTAGTCTTCGGAAAGCGTTGTCACCATCGAGTTACGCATAGTGAGCATCCAGCCAGCAATAGAAGAGAGCACAATGGTCAGCGCGGGCAGGATAGAGTGAACGATAACGCTACCGATAAATTCGGGATACAGGCCAATATCCAGATCCAGGTCATAGCCATCAGAGAACGGGAACCACCGCAGGACAAACCCCAGATAGAAGACAATAATCATTGCCAGCCAGAAATAGGGAATCGCCGAGAGGAAGTTCATCAAGGGTACTAAGACCGAGTCACCCAGAGAGCCACGCTTCCAGGCAAGAACTGCACCGATCAAACTCCCGAGTAAGAAGCTCAAGACAACAGCCACGCCGCCCAGAATCAGGGTCCAGATCACACTCTGGCCAATTACATCAGAAACCTGGTTGGGATAGTAGGTATAGGACATCCCAAAGTTGCCACGCAATAGATCACCAAGATAGACGAAATATTGCTGCCAGAGTGGCATGCTGGAATTAATGCCGAAAGCCGCCTCAACCGCTTTCAGCATCTCGGGCGGAACCGGCCCTTTTTGTGCCAATCGAGCGACCAGAGCCTGCGCGGGGTTACCGGGGGCCAGACGCGGAATGAAGAAGTTCAATGTAATGGCAACCCACACGGCTGCCAGGTAGAAAAATATGCGACGGAGCAAGTGACGCATATTATTACTCCTTTGGTGTTACTCCTTGGGCAGATTTGTTGCGTATGCGCTTCTTCCTGAAAGGAGCCGGGATTTTACCGTTCTCCTCCTAAGAATAACCTATAGAGTATTTGGGAAGCAAATGTAACGCAATCTTTTGTGCCTTTCTCATACAATAAAGAATGGCCTGGGCCCTGCCAGGCCATTCCATGTATCGAGGCCACGGGCCTGAAGAGCGTGTGTCTTAGCTCTTCAGCTTCAGGTTGGTCACAACCATCAGGTTATCAGGGAAGGACCAGGTAGGACCAAGCGCGTACGCATTATCCTTATTCGGCCAACCGGTGAAATTCTTGGTGGTGTACTCGAACCAACCGCCAGCGTTGACCAGAGGGATGAACGGAACCTTCTCAACCATGACTTTCTCAAGGCCGTGAATGGCTTTCGTCTGCTCGTCCTTGTTGGCCGAGTTGCTGACATACTGATTGAGCAGCTTGTCAGTTTCGTCATCCTTCCAGGCGGACCAGTTCTGGCCGTTGTGGCCGATGTTGGCGCTGTTCAGGTGGTTGTTGAACTGATAGTAGGGAGAAGGACCGCTGTATGTACCACCGATCGAAAGATCATATTTCTGGTTGTTCAACGCATCGGTCCAGTTCGCCTGCTGCAAGCCATTCACCTGAATGTCGATGCCGATCTCTTTCAGGTTTGCCTGAATGATCGAGGCCATCTTTTCCCAGTCGGTCCAACCGGCAGGCAGGTTCAGCTTGAAGGAGAGCCGCTGACCATTCTTGGTGCGGACACCATCAGAGCCTTTGGTGTAACCGGCCTTGTCAAGAATCTCGTTTGCCTTTTCTTTGTTGTACGAAATCTTTTCGAGGGAGCTATCAATGTAGCTGTTCTGGTTCGGGGTCACGAGGCCATACTGATTACCGCCATCAACATACCCACCCTCAGCCTGCTTGGCAAGCTGGTCACGATCCAGAGCCCAGGCCATCGCCTGACGCAGCGCCACATCGTTCAGCGGCTCTTTGGTCAGATTGATGTACATGGAGAACATCGCGTACGGCGGCATCCAGTAATGATTGTTCTGCGGATCTTTGGACACGAAGGTCTGATCCAGGCTGCCCTCAGGGAAGAAGCTACCCCAGTCGATCTGACCGGCAATCAGTTTCTGCAAGAGGACGTTATTGTCTGTCACCTGCGGGAGGCGCAGTTCCTCAATCTGAACTTTGTCGGCCTGCCAGTAATCCGCGTTCTTCTTGTAAGTGATCATCTGAGGAGTCAGCTTATCAAACTTGAAGGGTCCGGTTCCAACAGGATCTTCATTGTACGTCACAGGATCTTTGACTTTCTCAAAGATATGCTTTGGAACCATTGGCACCTGTGAAGCAAGGTTATAGAACAGCGGGGTATAGGACTGCTTGAAGGTAATCACAACCGTCTTCGCGTCGGGAGCTTCAGCACTGGTCAAATAGTTCCACAGACCGCGGGTATCGGTTGCCGGGAACTTCTTCAACAGATTGTAGGTGAAAGCCACGTCTTCGGCGGAGAACGCCTGACCATCGCTCCATTTCACGTTCTCACGGATGGTGAAGGTCAGCTTCTTAAAGTCCTCGCTCCACTGATAGCTCGAAGCCAGCAGCGGCGTTTCTTTCCCGTCAATCTGATTGACGAAATAGAGCGGCTCATATACAAAACCCAGAATGCCTTCATTCGCACTCGGGTTGAACGGGCTGGTCGCTCGCACATAGGGACCACCAACGTGGGCACCTAGATTGAGGATAGCTTTCTTATTGTTCGGTGTGGTGTTGTTTCCCGTCGCTGGGTTACCACCACCACAGGCCGTCAGTAAAACGGCAAAGAGTATGAGCACAGAGAAGAGTGCCATGCTCATCTTTGCTTTTACTCGCGCGGTCGTTGCGTGAGAGTTGGGAGACACAAGTAACCTCCTAACACTGACTTGGCGGCGCACTATCCCTGCCCGCCGCACAGCACAGCAAATAGATTTAGAATAGGGTCAAAAGAAAGATACCGATGAGTTCTGCCAGATGTGCACTATGTTACCACCATGGTAACGGGTTCACTGTTTATAGAAGCATCTACGCTTTTCGATGTATATTTCTCAGAGTAAAACCAAAGCAGGTATCTTTTGCTCTTCTCTTCCGGGTCTGCTTCTTTCCTCTGTTTTCCCGGTGGCTATCCTCTCCTTTCTGCCTTCCCCTTTTTCAAGGAGAGACATTGTTCAAGGTACAATTACGCTTCATCGCGTTCTGTCTGAAACAAAGTATGTATGTACTGTACCTCTTCTTTATCAAATTGTCAAGTCATCTAGACCACTAGACCATCAATTCCGCACAATGATCCTGAAACTCGTTAGCAAAAGGAGCAGGGAACTGCTGATCTTTCGACGAGCGGCGTGTCTACTCGTTTGATTATGGCACATTATACTACGCATCAGCTCTAGAAAAGTTCTCAGCGTACGCTCGACTATTTCAAAAAAAGGAGAGCGGTCGATCAAACCACTCTCCTTCAGCTTAGCTCACCGGTTTGAGATTTAAGATGATCATAATGTTGTCAGAGTCAGTAACCTGAGCACTGGCATACGGGTTCTTTTCGTTTGGCCAGCCAGTAAATCGCTTATCGTTGTACTCAAACCACATCGCGGCATAGAGTAGCGGGATAGCCGGCAGCTTCTCCACCATAATACGCTGCAAACCGTTCAGCGCCTGCTGCTGCACTTTGGGGTCAATCGTGCCAGCATATTGATTCAGCAACTCGTTAGTCTCGGCATCACGCCAGCGCTCGTAGTTGGAGACGGCAGCTTCCCCTACGGGCGGCACCTGACTGCTATTGAGCAGCATATCATACATATAGAAAGGGTGCGGCGAGGGCGTCGTTGTACCAAGTAGCATATCAAAATCACCGAGCGAGCGGGCCTCATAATATTTCTGCACCGAGAGGCCATTCAGCTTGACCTCGATGCCAACCGCCTTCAAGTTGTCCTGGATAATCTTACAGACTTCAACCCAGTCACTCCAATCGGCGGGCACAACCAGATTGAACGAGAGCCGGGTTCCCAGTGATGATTGCAGGATACCATCGGCTCCAGCGCGATAACCTTGAGCTGCCAGCAGCGATTTCGCCTGGTCCAGATCACGTGAGAACTTCAGGTTGGCATATTGCGGATCAAGGAACTTTTTATGTCCGGGCAAGACCACCGCCGTTGGACTTGCCACCGGCTCATAGCCGCCCTCCGCATCTTTAAACATCCGCTCGCGATCAAGCGCCAGACTGATCGCCTGACGGATGGGCAGGATATTGAATGGCGCACGCTCATGGTTCACAAAGAGCATCAGATTAGCATAGGGAGCAAACCAGTAGTGGTTATGGGCGGGATCTTTCTTCACATAGGTTGCGTTAATATCACCCGAGGGGAAAATTCCCGACCAGTCATAGCGACCACTTGCGACACCTTCCCACGCCTCATTATTATTTTTGAGTACATGGAACCGAACCTCAGAGATCTGCGCCTTGTCGGCCTGCCAGTAGCGCGTATTCTTGACATACTGCACAAGATATGGATCAAAGCTTTTCAAAAGATATGGGCCCGTCCCCACCGGGCTCTCATTGATAAAGTGGCCCGGGCGTGGATCGGCAACTCTGGAGAAGACATGTTCTGGCACCGGTGTTGTTTTTCCTACCGACCAGAGCAACGGCGGATATGGTCTGGCAAAGGATAAGACCACGGTGTACTGATCCGGTGCCTCTACATTTGCGAGATATGCCCAGAGGTTATTCACGTCCATCGAGGGATACTTTTTGAGCAGTCGGAAGGTAAAAAGAACGTCATTCGCAGTAAAAGGAATACCATCTGACCACGTCACCCCTTTGCGTAAGGTCAGGGTCAATGTCCCCAGATCCTTCGAGAAACTATACCCGCTGGCAAGCCAGGGAGTCAGGGAGTTATCCATAATGTTCGTAAATATGAGCGGCTCATAGATCAAACTACTCACGCCCGGATTCGCTGTCGACGAAAAAGGATTCATATCTTTCGTATACTTTTCATCGACGGTTGCAATGCCATTAAGCACATGGGATTTCTGTTCTTTTGGCGTCTCTGCCCCGCCACTACACGCAGTGAGCAGAAAAGAGAGCACCAGCAGCATTAGCAAGAGCAAGGCCCCCGCCCGGCCCCGCTTGCTTGCCCTGTCTGACGTCGGCTTCATACAAACCTCCTGAACCGGAGAACCGCGCCTTAGTATGACGCGTCAATAGAAATAGATGCAGTGAAATGCATGTATTTATAAAATGCATACATCTCTCCCTTTGCTTCTTTCGATACAATAAAGAGTATCCTCTGGCATCACTGGAACGAAAGGGGAACCAGGAGAGCAAGGAAACACGTTCCAGATTTCATCTGGCGGAAATACAGTATACTACAGCTTAACTTCTAAGAAAAAACCTGTAGTCCTCCACTAGCACATTTTGGTATGGAGGACTACAGCGTAAGCGATTCCTCTGGTGAAGGGTACCTTCTCAGATGACAAGACGTGAAGCGTGCCCGTCTCCCTTAACCAGAAATGCCCTCGTGAATAGCCTGTATCAGCGTACCATCATCGCCATCCATTTCCCAGGCCATAAGCCCGCCCAGGCCCTTACTCTTCAGGTAATTGATCTTATCTTTCAGGGCAACGGGATCATCCAGCGTCCAGAACGTTGACCCGTTAAACAGCCAGTAAGAATGGGTAATCGGATCACGGTAGCCGGTATAGCCCGCAAGTTTCTTCAGCACCTTATAGTCCTCAATGCCCTGTTCGTAGGTGCCCGGAGCTGGCTGCATATTCGGGCTTGTCTGATAGAGACCATTGTTCTGATTGGGCACATTTGTCCAGCCTCTCCCATAGAAGGGCACACCGAGCAAGAGCTTGCCTGCCGGAACCCCACCATTGAGATACTGCTGAATCGCAAAGTCGATGTTGTAGTTCTTCTGCACGCCCGTTGATGGATCATTCGGCGAAGGATACAAAGGCGACTGGAAATTTGTCGGCCCCTGCGCATCCCATGCACCGTGCATATCATAGGTCATAACGTTGACCCAATCAAGGTACTGCGAGAACGAGTTCACCTGAATCTTCTCGATTTTATCAACACCCGACGGAACTGCCGCCGTCAACAGGTAGTGCTTCCCGTTCTGAGCGCCGATCTCATCAAGCTGCTTGCGGAATTCGGCCAGCAAGGCAGTATAGTTCTGCGTGTCTTCCGGACGGTATGTATTGGGCGGAATGCCCCGGCTCGGGTCACCCTCAAAGGCAGGCATCGCCGGATACTCCCAGTCAATATCGATACCGTCAAAGATGCCAGCAGCGGCGCCATTCCCACCAGCAGGATCGCCATCTATCTGCGGCAAATTTCCCTTGATGTACTGGTCGATACAGGACTTAACGAAGGCCGCACGATTGGCGGGCAAAGCAGCATCCGAGAAACGCCCTGACCAGGTCCAGCCACCCAGAGAGATGAGGATCTTTACATTAGGGTACTTGGCCTTGAGTTTCTTCAACTGGTTGAAGTTCCCCTTCAAGGGCTGATCCCAGGTGTCGCCGACGCCATCAACACTCTCACTCGCCTGGAACGAGCGCTGATAATCGGCCCAGGAATCTCCCCACCCGGCGCGATTCTCCTCGTAGCATCGCAGGCTGGTGCTGATATTGCCGAAGGCATAGTTAATCGTCGTGAGCGTGTTCATTGAGCCAGATGTCACAAGATTCTTGACGTAATATTGACGCTCATAAATGCCCCACTGCACGAAGTAGCCCACAACCTGCTTCTTATCACCCGCTGGAGGCGTTGGCGTCACAGTCGGAGTTGTTGGAATCGGGGTCACGGTCGGAGTTGTTGGTGTCGGAGTTGGCGTTGTCGGGGTTGGGGTCGGGCCGGTGTTGCCGCCGGGCTCTACACCCCAGACGAGTTGACCGTTCCGATACAGAGTAACATGATCCCAGTCGACAAATGCCGTTTTGCTGGCATCATACGAGTAGTCGTTACTCTGCGTAAAGGTGCTCCAATCCGACTTATAGATACGGAGTTGAATTTCACCGGTGTTGCTATTCGCGTTCACTGTTCCTGATGAGAAGCCAAGTTCAATATAGGAATCAGCCTGCGGTTTGGGGGAGGCAAGTGTTCCGGTTGTGCGCGTAATCGAGCCACACCCGATCACTGCCCAATCACAGGCCACATTCACAGTTGCATTGGAGTCACGCGTAAACCAATATCGGACCTTCAGTTCGGACAACGAGACGTTGGCACTCCCGGTATTCACGATCCGCAACCATGGAGTTAATTCCTGTGCAGTTGCGCCCCCGGAGCCCCGATACTGGACTTTCACATCAGAGGCAGCTCGCACCCCAAGTGGCTGACAGAGCGCGATCAGGCCAGAGGAGACCAGGACAAAGAGCAGAGGAACAATAAGCATCGGTAGTCGATAGCGTTGTAGCATACAACAATCCTTTCCGGCATCCTGCCAGGAGATTGCACTATCTATTTCGGAGCTACAATGACTTCCTTGTACTACAAGGACTGACGCTACAAACAAGGAAGGGCCACAGGCACACTTTTTGCCCTCTCTTTTCTGATGAAAGCTACAGAGGAATCGCTTCTGCTAAAAACTGTACCTACAAATAACGTATTTGTCAAGACATCTAGACCACTATACTACAGCGTATGGTATAGTAGTGAAAGAAGATCTGACGCTTTTTCTCCATGATGGACTCTATTTTCAGCAGGAGGATTCAGATGTCATCGCTGCTTGAACAAGAAATATACAGTCAGCCCCAGGTCATTACAACACTCCTGGAGCAAGAAACACAGCATATCTCCGAGATCGTCGCTCAGTTACCACCCTTCGACTATATCGTTATCGCTGCTCGTGGCTCATCCGACCACGCGGCCACTTACGCCAAGTATGCCTGGTCAACGCTCGGAGGCTATCCTATTGCCCTGGCCGCTCCCTCCCTTCATACGCTCTATAAGCACCCGCCACGCCTCCATAACGCGCTGGTCGTGGGCATCTCGCAATCCGGCCAATCTCCCGATATTGTTTCCGTGCTGGAAGAGGCAAAACGACAGGGACGACCCACCATCGCCATTACTAATGATGCGAACTCACCGCTCGCTACTATCGCGGATCACGTCGTTGAACTGCATGCAGGGCTCGAACGAGCAGTAGCCGCCACCAAAACCTACACGGCACAGCTTGCTGTCATGATGCTGTTTGCCGCGGCTCTTAGCGGAGACCAGCAGCGCTTTGAAGAGATCAAGCAGATACCGGAGGCAATGACGCGTACCCTTGAGCGCTCAAAGCAACTGGCACCACTTGCCGAGCGATATCGCTATATGGAACATTGCGTTGTTGTCGGGCGCGGCTATAACTATTCGACCTCGTTCGAGCTCGGACTGAAGCTTAAGGAACTCACCTATGTGATGGCAATCTCCTATTCCTCCGCTGACTTCCGTCACGGGCCGATTGCCACCATCGACAGCGGTACACCAACCATTCTGATTATGCCCCGGGGAGCCGCCTATCAGGACATGATCGAGCTGGCCAAAGATCTCCAGAAGCTTGAAGCCGAGCTTCTGATCATTTCAGACTCAGAGCAGGCATTAGAACTCGCTCAAACGCCAATGCCTATTGCGGCGGCCCTGCCCGAGTGGCTCAGTCCGATCACTGCCATCTTGCCCGGGCAGGTTCTGGCATTGCATCTTACCCTGGCAAAACGCCTTAACCCGGATGTACCGCGCGGGCTCCAAAAAGTCACACGGACGCTTTAAGAAAGCAAACAACGCACCGAAGCGGCTCATTCGGCGCGTTGTTTTTTTGCAAGCCAGAAGACTACAGGAAGCGTTCGCGCCAGTCCTCGGTTGCATACATAATCCGGCCACGACAGATGGTTGCTTGCAGGGTCAATGAGGAATCAAAAAGCAGCAGGTCCGCGTCATAGCCCGTCTTGAGCAGACCTTTGCGGGAATCCACATGAATCGATTGCGCCGGGTTCAGGGTCATCATCGTGATAGCCTCCTGGAGATTGACACCGGTCAGTTCAAGCACATTATGCAACCCCTTATCCAACGTCAGGATACTCCCGGCAAGGGTGCCATCCTTAAAACGGGCAGCGCCACACATAGCATAGACGGTCTGACCAGCAAATTCAAATACAGCATCGGGAATACCAGCGCCAGCCTGAGCGTCGGTGACGATAATCGTGCGGTCCGGACCGAGCAGCTTCACCAGCACACGCATCATGGCCGGGTCCACATGATAGCCATCAGGAATCAGTTCGCCCTTCACATGTTTCGGCGCTTCAAATAGAGCGGGCAGCGGGCCAGGCTCGCGGTGTAGCATCGGACGCATCGCATTGAAGCAGTGGGTTACATGGGTGATACCCTGCGCGAAAGCATCCTTCGCCTGCTGGTAGTCAGCCTCAGTATGCCCCATACTGACCGTAACCTGTGCCTCCACCAGTTGCTTGATCATCTCGGGCGCACCGGGCAGCTCTGGCGCCAGCGTGACCAGCCGTAGATGACCGTTCGTCACGCGTAGCACCTCTTCTGTTTCCTTTGGATCAGGAATACGCAGCCACTCGGGCGGATGAGCCCCACGCTTCTTGACATTGATATACGGGCCCTCAAGATGGATACCGAGCGGTTCTGCTCCGTCCTGCTGGTGCTCAATTGCTTGAACGGCGGTCTCCATTTGAGCGATAGGGACACAATTTGGCGTCCCGACAACCGCGACCAGATAGGAGGTCACACCGGTCGACGCAACCCAGCGCGAGTAAGCATAAATCTGCTCAACCTTAGTTGTATGGAGCTCGAAGCCGCCACCGCCATGTGTATGGACATCAATAAAGCCGGGAGTCACAATCATCCCTGATACATCTATGACCTTCCCGGCTACAGTCAAAGTTGCTCCCACGCTCTGGATCTTCTCACCATCAACAATAATGTCTCCTGCGGGAAGATCGGTTGAAGCATCGACAAGGCGCGCACCTCGTAATGTGAAACCCATGAGTTTTTCTCCTTTGAATTTTTTCACTCCGGTTTGTTTCTGTTCGTCACTAGCTCTTGAGTGTTCATGGAAATAGCACGTATTACCAACGTTCTCTATCGTACCCCGTCTTGCGTCTCTTGACGAGTGTTCAAAATTATGAGATTATTCAAGGAGAAGGTGGTATATACAATCATACCAATTATATCACCTTGATACTTTTACCTCTCATTGTAGCAGGCAGGCATAGGTACAAAATCACACTCTATGGCGCAAGCTGAGAAGAGAGTTCAGGCCGGGCTGATGAGCGCATCAGACAAGCTCGGGAGCTTGTATTCCGGGCATATCTCTCCGACAGGTGAAAAGATAGGACAAGCTTTTGTATGAGTTCTCTTTTTAAAAAAGGTCCCCTCCCCCGCTATTATCAACTCAAAGAGATTATGCGGGAGAAAATAGAAGCCGGGGAATGGAAACCCGGGGACCTGATCCCCTCAGAACGCGAGCTCTGCGAACAGTACGGCATCAGCCGCATGACAGCAAGGCAGGCCATCACAGAACTTGTCAATGAAGGGCTCTTCTTCCGTGAGCAAGGGAGAGGCACGTTTGTCAGTCATCAGAAGATCACACAGCAACTCATACGACTGACCGGCTTTACTGAAGATATCAAAGCGCGAGGACAACAGCCAGGCACACGGGTCTTACTGGCACAGATGTGCACTCCAGACGAAGCGGCAATTACGCGGTTGCGTATCAAAGCCAATCAACCAGTATTTCACCTGCGCCGCTTGCGTCTCGCCAATGATGAGCCCCTCGCCCTGGAAAGCTCACACCTCAGTTTTATGGGTTGTGAGCGGCTGCTTGAAGAAGATCTGGGGCAATCGCTCTATGCGCTGCTCGAAAAAAAATATGGGCTTCCCCTCATCGAGGCGGAGCAAGAACTTGAAGCCGGTATTGCCACGGCTGAAGAGGCACAATACCTCAAGATACCGGTCGGGAGCCCTGTCCTTTATATCCGCCGCACGACCTACACAGAGCGCAATATCCCTGTTGAATTTGCATCCTCGGTCTACTGCGGCCATAAGTACACCTTTTATGTCAATCTCAAGCGAGACCAGTTGCTGAGCAATCCATAGCATTCCTGTACCAGGACCATTATTTCGGCAAAAACCATAGCCAGTGAGACGCGCTATACGATATCCTGTAAAGAAATCTACTCTTTTTGGAGGCAGAGCAAAACATATGGCAACACCGAACCCCTCTCCCACTTCCCTCTATCTGGGTGTCGATGGTGGAGGCACCAAGACACTGGCCGTTATCGTGAATGGACAGGGGGAAGAACTGGCGCGTGGACAAGCTGGCAGCTCTAATATTGCAGCACTGGGCCTTGAAACAGCTACCCGAAATATCTTTCTCGCTGTCGAACAGGCAAAGGCCCTGCTTCAAATCCCTGACCCTATCACCATCAAGAAAGCCTGGCTCGGACTGGCAGGCTTTGAACGAAAGCGCGGCGACCACGAACGGGTTTTCCCTCTGGTTCAGTCGCTTGCTGACGATGTATTGATTACCAACGATTCGGAATTACTGCTGAGCGCACTTGATGGGGCTATTGGAATCGCGCTTGTCGCAGGCACTGGCTCGATCGCGATGGGACGAGATCACAATGGCAAGGTCAGGCGTGCCGGTGGTTGGGGGCATGTGATGGGTGATGAAGGCAGCGGCTTTGAGCTCGGTCGTCAGGCTCTCCACGCCGCTACACGTGCTGCCGACGGGCGAGGCCCGCAGACTCTTCTTCTCGACCTGATTCTGAGGTACTGGAAGCTCGATACGCCGGACGACATTATCTCATTTGTCTATCCGTTCAGCGAAAAACATATTATTGCCGATCTCTCCCGCTGTGTCTTCGAGGCCGCGGAAGCAGGCGACACCGTTGCACAGCAGATTCTCGATACCGCTGCCGCTGAGCTCGCTCTGGCAGTGGCGGCCCTGGGGCGACAACTGGACTTTCCAGAGAAACGCCTGCCCCTGGCGCTTGCGGGCAGTCTCCTTGTTCGACAGGAACATTTCCGCGAACAGATGCTGACCCACCTGCGCAAAGAATTTACCATCGAGCCGGTTGCCATTGTCAAGGAGCCCGGTGTGAGTGCAGCACGGGCAACCATTACGATGGGGCCGGCCAGCGATTGGAACGCACTCTAACACTCTCGGACTAGACGAAAGGAAACAGCCAAGATGCATCCTGTCACGGCAAAGCTCGCCGCCGATATGTCCATCGACGAACAAATAGGGCAACTCTTTGTTGTAGGCTTTCATGGGACAACACCTTCACCCGACATTGTCGATCTGATCAAAAACCATCATGTTGGCAATATTATTCTGTTCTCACGGAATGTGCAGGATACCGCACAGGTGCGCGCTCTGACGTACGAGCTTCAGCGCATCGCGCATGAGGCCGGACATCGCTATCCTCTACTCATTACCGTGGATCAAGAAAATGGAATGGTCCAGCGCCTGGGCAAAGGATCAACCGCCTTCCCTGGTAATATGGCTCTGGGAGCAACTGGGTCAATACAACTGGTACAGGACGTAGCCTATGCCTGCGGCCAGGAACTCAAGGCTCTGGGCATTAACATGAATCTGGCACCGGTTGTTGACATCAATAATAACCCGGCCAACCCGGTGATCGGGAACCGCTCCTTTGGTGAGGTGCCTCAGGATGTTGCCCGTATGGGAGTTGCCGCACTGGAGGGCTATGCCCGTGCAGGTGTCATCTCCTGTTTGAAACATTTCCCCGGACACGGTGATACCGCGGTCGACTCTCACCTGTCGCTTCCGGTGATCGCTCATTCACTCGAACGTCTTGAACAGGTGGAGTTGGTGCCCTTCAAGGCAGGCATCGCAGCCGGAGCCGATAGCATCATGACAGCACACGTGTATTTCCCCACCCTGATCGAGGAAGAGGGCATTCCCGCAACGCTGTCCTCAACCATTATTCGCGGCTTGCTTCGACAGCGGCTCGGCTATCAGGGCGTTGTCATTTCTGACTGTCTGGAAATGAACGCCATTTCAAAGACCTTCGGCTTCACGCGTGGAAGCGTGATGGCGCTGCAAGCAGGCATCGATCTGGTACTGATCTCACATGTGTACGAGCATCAGCTTGAAGGCCTGAACGCCATTCGGGAAGCGGTCGCCAAAGGAGTCATCTCAGAAGAAATAATTCAGGAGGCACTGGAACGTGTTCTTGAACTCAAGGCGCGGCGCCTCTCCTGGGAGGATACGCTTGCCAGGCAAACAAACACTATTGTGAACAGCCCGGAGCATCAGGAACTCAGCACCCAAGCGTATGAGCGCTCAACAACCGTGATCAAAGATGAAGCGGGGCTGCTTCCACTGCGCCTGCAACCGGAACAACGTGTCCTGCTCGTGTATCCACAGAAGGATATCTGGACCAAAGCGACCGACCAGTATCATCAATTCGAGGTGCTGGCACATGCCATACGCGAGCGGCATCCGCAGGTGACAGCCCACGCCTATAAGCCGGTTGAGAACGAAGCCACACCCACAGAACTGCTTCAGGCAGCGAACGAGGCAGATCTGATTATCGCCGTCACCGTCAATGCCAACATCGATCGGGCTCAGGCACAGGTACTCAAAGATCTACAGCGCACCGGTCGCCCCTTGATCGGCATCGCGGGCTACAATCCGTATGACCTGCTGGCCTTCCCTGAGCTGACCACTTATCTGGTCACTTATGAGTATACCGCGCCTGCCTTAACAGCGGCGGCTCGTGTTCTCTTCGGAGAGATCTCCGCTCAGGGTCATCTGCCGGTCAGCCTGCCCGGCCTATATGAGCATGGGCACCATCTCTAGAAACATGCGCAGGGAAGAGAGAATGTTTCTCTCTTCCCTGACACTTGTTATACGGGGCGAATGCGTCCCTCATAGCGCCTGACAATTTCCAGATTTCGTTCTATCCCTCCCGGAACATTTGCCGAGATATAGACCGGTACCTCTTCACCTCGTTCCAGTAACAGACCGATTGTTTCCGCCGTTATCATCTGGGCAATCAATACCCCGGTGATCGAAGAGACCGCACAGGCAGTTCCACCACCAGGCAGCTCCAGCAGCGCATCACCGAACGGACCATGATTATCAATCACCACATCGGCAAATTCATACAGCTTCTTGCCAGAGGGGTGACGCGAGGACACACGCTGTGTGTGCTGCATCGAGGTTACGACAACCAGAGGATATCCTTTTTCTTTCACCTGCCGGGCCACTTCCACCATCGCAACATTCACGCCTGAATTCGAGCAGAAAATAAATGCGTCATGTGGCTCAATGCGATAGCAGGAAAGAAGCTGCTTTCCCGCTTCGGGATCGCGTTCAATGTCCGGATGCACCACGACTTCGTGTGGCCAACCCGCTTTCAATGCCAGGTCCTCCAGATCCATCCGGTTGACCGGGACAAGACCTCCGGCCCGGCCAGCAAGTTCCATCGCAAACGCTCGTGAATGACCGGTGCCATACGCATGAATCACGCCACCCTGTGTGATGCTACTGGCAAAGATTTCAGCCGCTCGTGCAATGACGTCCTTCTGACTTTGAAGAACCCGCTCAACTACGACCGAAGCCTGATTCCAGAAAAGGTCCATACCGAAACGTTGCTGATCGCTCATTTTACAATCCTTCTACTGCTAAAGCAGAAATATATGGCCTGAGCGCTCCATCTCCCCCCGCCTCACAGGTATGTCAAGGCATACACCACTGTCTCCTTGCTCCGAACGAGTTCCTTCTTCGGTATCGCGAAAAAGAAGGTGTTCGCTCTGCAAAATGTACCTTCAACGCCATGATATGTCAATTCTCTGTAGTCAGGCAGCGCTTCTCTTCTCAATCAAGAAGAACGATATAAACGAGAGATGATCCCCTCATACTCGGTCAGGAGCCGCTCAAACTCACGAAGCAAGCGAGCAATCTTATTCATCTGTATAATCATCTCGTCCCGCTTGTGAAACTCTTTGCTCAGACTCTCCTTGAGGAACTCAAGAAAGGCGATCGACTCATTGACGTGAAGCTGAAGCGAGCCATTGCGATTCTTGAGCAGGAGGTGTTTTTCATAGACTCGAAACAGGGGAGCATACGGTTTTTGTGGAGCCTGCGTAGAGGTATCGGCAGCGAACGGCAGTGATGATAGTTCCTCGGTGTCGATTTGAGAGCTGCTGTGCTGTAACACTGCCGCAAGCGCGCGAATAAACTCCAGGAAGATATAGTAGAGATCCGCGAGAAAACCACGTACCCGATGTAGTGCATCTTCAATAGAGAGTGCTCCTGTATAGATCTCATGACTATTTCCATAATTTTCGGCATTTCCATAGTTTTCTATGATTTTTTGCACCTCATCGATGGTGGCCATTGATTCATTAAAGCGTCCGACAAAAGAGCCCATCACGCCGCCGCGTTCCATCCCCAGATAGGTTTGATAGACCTTGTAGAGATCCGCCAGCGTGCGCTGATCGACACGTTGTTCGCCCTCGCTCTCCTTCCCCCGTACCGATCTGGCCTCCTGTTGCGTGGCAAACGCTTCATCCAGATCACTGAGAAATTGCAGCGTTTTTTCCAGATCACCGATCAACTCACGTTTCTGCGTCTCTTCCAGTGCTGCTTTATATTTCACCAGACTTAAACAGGCCAGAACCGTTGTGACCGCATGCTCAAGTGGCGACACCTGAAAGGATTCATTCTCACCCATAACGAAAGTGCCCTTCCCCAATCACAACATCTACCGCAGCTCACGTCGGGCCCGATGTCGGGAGCATCCCCAAACACCAGACCCGGCGCCGCCTCACGGAAGTACATTCAACGTTACCGTAACACTTTGTGGGCTTCCTCGCACCACCTGTCCCCTTTGATCGACCGCCGTAATAGTAATTGTTCCTTTGTACGTTCCAAGCAACCGGTTTCCAGGATTGACATGAACCGTAATCGTGCTTCCCTGACCGTTGTCAACACCTGAAGAGAGCGAGAGCTGGATCCAGTCCTGTCCCTCAGCATCAATCGTTGCCTGCCACGTTACCGGGTAGGAACAAGCTCCACTGACATTCAACTGAATATCCTGGCCGCCAGGCTTCGGATTGAGCAGCGAGGCCCCAAAGACCAGTTCAGCGGGCGATGCCGTAAAGGAGCACGGTGGAATCACGTTCAGCATGACCGTGACCGCCTGGGCCGGTAAATTCGCCGTATTACCCTGCATGTCGGTCACAGAGATCTTGATTAAGGCGCTATAGCTCCCCACCCTCAGGTTTGTTGGGTCGACTTCCAGTGTTAGATGATCCGACTTTCCTGCTGCCAGCATACCGCGGTTCTGCGTCAAAGAGAGCCAATCAGCGCCCGCCGAATCAATATGTGCCTCCCATGATAGCTCACCCTGACCGGTATTGGAGACCAGAACCTCCTGCTGTTGCCGCTCGCTCTTTCCCTGCGAGATATTAAATGTCACCAGCGAGGGGAACACAGTATATGAAGCCTCCTTTGCTGTCTCGCTCGCTGTTTCCGTTGGCTGTACAGAAGGCGTGATCTGATTGACGGTTGGCGTTGCGGCCGTCGTCGAAGAAAGATGAAGCTGCACCAGCACCGTTTGTGTCTGCTGCTTGCTTTCCAGAATGATGAAGCCCTGCTGCTCGGCCTCGGTCTGTTTCACCTCGACCTGTAACATGGTCTTGCCGCCGGCTTCCAACCAGCCCGATGCAGGAGATACCGCGAGCCATTTAGCCTGCGTTTTGGCCCTCCAGGAGACGCGACCATTACAGGTCGAGGCCAGATGGATACCAAGCTGTTGCGGCGCAACGTTTGTCTGGCCCTGTGCGGCCTCAAAGCTCAGATTGCGCCGATCGGTTGCCAGCCCACAGGCGGGCAGGACGTCAAGCGCGATTGCGACCGACTGAGGCGTGTTCAGGGTTTGCTGCTCCGCACTAAAGGTCACAATGCTCCCGTATACATAGGGCAAAAGGTCACGGCTCTTAACCCTGACATGCACAGTCTGCGTCTTGCCCGGCGCAACCTCTCCTTGAGATGGGCTGATTGTGAGCCAATCGACATCGCTGTGCAAGATCGGGCTTCCAATCAATGAGGGCATCGCGGCTTTTCCCGCGACTTTCCAGCGTAATGGTTGTTTCCCCTCATTCCGCACCGTCAGCGTCTGCTCCTGCCGCTTTTCATCGCCATCACTGGTCGTAAAAGAGAGCCCCGGAGCAACAACGCTCATGACCGAACTACTGGTAGTATGCAACGGGAGCACGACCATCTTGACCTGAATCGTCTCTACTCCCGTGTTCGACGCGATCTGAATTTCTCCTTTGTACTCTCCGGGCGCCATCTTTGCCCGGGAAACGGCCACCGCAATATTCTGACCACTACTAAATGTGCCCCGGCTCGGAGTCGGGAAGAGCCAGCGTTGATTACTGCTGGCCGTCCACGAGATTGCGCCACCACCACTATTCAAGAGCTGCAAGGGCTGGATGGTGTTTGCCCCTTGAAGGGCGGCGCCCATGTCAAGCATTCGCTGTCGAATCTGAATCCGTGGAGGTTGCACCCGACCGGCCCCGACGACCTCTATCACCGTACTGGCAACATAGTGTGTGTGGACATCCTGCGCCTGAATCGAGTGGCTACCGGCCTTCCAGCTATCATCAATATGCAGCAAGACCTCCGCTTCGCCCTGCTCATTTACCGTGAGAAAGGGCGAAGCGTTCTCAGTACGCACACTTTCCTGAATATCTCGGGTCAGTAATACCTGCGACGAAGACGGAAAATATTTCAACTGGAGCTTGAGCGGCTGCCCCCGTCTGGCGATGCCGGGAACGGCCATGATAATCGGCGAAGCGCTGCTCTGTTCCTGCTTACTGCTCCTGTTCAAAAATACAAAGTAGACCAGTAAGAGATCAACAAGCAGAGCCAGAATGGCAACAACTGTCAGAATCCGAAAACCCGTGCGCAAACGCTTTGCCACAGCCTTGCGCTGACCTGTTGAACTCAGAGCCCCCGTACGAATAGGCTGTTGTTTCTCCCGCTCAACGGTGATGGTTTTCTCTTCCAGGGCCGGTAAAAGCTCATCTACTTCTGGAGGAAATTCCTGCACCTCCGAGAGCAGTGAACGTAAAGCAGGCGAGTTCTCCTGAAGAACTGGCGATAATTCCTTCACAAGTTGGGCATTCTCCCGCAAAACAAGCGTTCCGTGAGAATCCCCTTCGTCCGGAAGGTTCCGCTCTTCCTCCTGATCCGTCTGTGGCCGAACAGGAGGTGCCTGGCGAATGTCTGCTCCCCCTTCTTCCTGCGAACGATTGAGAAGTGAGGCTTGACAGCTTTCGCAAAAAGCTGAAGATGCTACCGTTGCCCTGTTACAGCGTAGACATTGGCGCATATCCTTCTCTTTCTACATGCACATACTGTTTCGTTGCTAGGACAATGCAAACTTAAATACATCAAATACAACCATTACGCATCTTTGCAAAAACTATCAGCATTTTTCTGAATTGTAACTACTACATACCATTTTACATAGAAAAGCAATAATTCAAGCCATATAGCCTATTTGTCATAGTGAAAGTACTATGCTTTACACAAGCCTTCAAGTATATTTACGCGTATCAATACGCTTTTCCAGCTACTATGCTTCTTCGCCTCTTCCTGACAACCACATAAGCCTGTGCCTCGGGTTGCGTGCTTGAGAGAAGCGAGCGGTTGACATGACTCATGTCTGCCCGGGCAAGCCAGCGTCGGAAGAGGTGAGGAATGGCGGGAAAGCGAGCAAGGCATCAACTGTACAGGTTTTCCTGGTCAATCGTCCAGATACCCATTGCCTGGAAGGCCAATCACGACAACGATTGCCGGCGCGTCTCATCCTCTAATGCAGCTGACACACCTCAATCAACTCAATATACGTCCAAATCCTGTCTCCGAACTGACTGAGATCTACGCCATCTGCGAGTAACAGCGAGAATGGAAGCAACCAGAACAGGCGTGGCTCCTTGCCCGATAGAGGGCGATAAGGTCGTGCGGGATATCGATCCAGAGACGCACGATGGGGACACAATGAGCAAAGTCATTCTGCGCAGAAATCTGTCGCGAAGGGATACCCATCCAGCAGCAACCGCAAAGGTGTTTCGCAGTGGCAGGTTCTCCCCCGACAATATCGACGCCTGGCACCCGGATGACTCTATCAAGCTGCGCGAGCGTGCAAAGAAGATAATTTCTCGGGAAGGAGAACCACAATGACGGTCGAGCAGTAATGGTCCATCACCCGATAGTACCAGGATGCACGGTTGTCGCAATCACGCATGAAAACCCTGAGCGAGCGTCCTAAAGCCTGGCCAACAGACAAGCGCCGAAGAACTTATCGCCTTCTGTCACAAACAAATCGCGCAGTTCACGCGCCCTGAAGCAGTCGAGTTCTGCAAGTGTCGCAAACCCTCAACAGAGAGGACACAGAAGTATATGCTGGCGGAAAGGAATGGAGCGGGCACAGTAAGCGTATGCATAGGCAAAATATCTGGGCTTGCGACGAAACCACACCACAAGCCCAAATATATCAATACAACGCTCATGTAGAAGGGGGCTCCTGCGGAGACAGAATCGTTCGTTCCAGATTGGCCCGCTCGGCCATTTCCAGCAATTCATTCTCAAAGATTTTCCACATTTCTTGCTCGGCTTGCTTCATTTCAAGTGCTCGCCCCTTTCTTCCCTCTTCCTGTATCAGTTGATTCACGCGCGCACGGAAATGTTTCAAGTGCTCATCTTGCACTGTATACTTCGGCATCATTTTAAGCTGAATAGCCTGAAGCTCATAAAATTCATGTGCCTCAAATGCCAGTACCAGTAACTCGGCATGATGCTCTATAAGCTTCAGCCGCGCAGTCGTGAAATAGTTGGGCTCTGCACAGGACACCAGCAAACAACCTGCCACCCGATCAGCCCGGAAAATAGGATACGCCGCCGCACTTCGCTCCCACTTATCCCATTTCCCGGGTAAAATGCCAGTATACTCTTTGCTGTTTTGAATCATACGCGGATGACATGAACTCACAACATATCCTGCCAGCGACTCCATGCCCAGAAAAACAGCCTGCTGTTCAAGATTATCCTTCCAGGGGGTATACCCATAGCCGATATATTCCCTCAAACTTCGAATACGGCCATTAACGGGAGGCATGCATTTTACCAGCGTAACCGCCATACCACGTCGCTGAGGAGCAAGCTGTTTCAATGCATTCTGCAATACGATTTCAATAATACACCAGGATCGTTGAATACGAGGCAACATAACATACTTCGAGAAAACTTCTGCATACACCCTGGAAGGGATAAACAGTGTCTCATCCTTCGCCTCTGTTCCCTCACCCAGTGGTAAGAAATCCGGGAACTCGGCCTGAAGCAGTTCTAACCAGACAGCACGCTCCTCTGGAACGAGGTCCAACAAGCGCCGCAGATGTTGATAGCGAGGATTTGAGGTGTTCTGAGCCCAACGCAGAAGCGTAACAGCATTCACTTTCAAGGCTTTCGCCAGGCTTTGACGCTCACGCGGGTCCTGTATCTTTTGACTCAGGAGCGATCTCCAGGAGGACGGTCTTTCCACATCTCTACCCTTACTGCATGATATCCAATTCAATACGTCACTATTCAAAATAGTATCAGCAAAGCATGACGTACGTCAATTCATCTGAAAAATTTTTATTTATTTTTAATCTCATCTCACCAACAAAGCAGCGCCTTGCAAACGATGTACTAACCATCTATACTGAGAACAGGAACCAGGGCTTCGAGAGATATAACACAGAAGAGGTATTTTATAATGACACTTGCACAGCTCTTATGGCAAGAAAATCGCGATCTCGCTCAACAGGCACTGGATCATCCCTTTATACATGGGATACGCTATGGCACCCTCCCATACGCGGTTTTTCAGCATTACCTGGCTCAGGATGCATTCTTCCTCAACGCGTACGCCCGGGCGTATGCGCTGGCACTGGTATATACTCCCGATACGCAGGGCATGCGCGACTTTTATGAACTGCTCTCCGGTGTCTTTGCCGAACTTACGCTCCATCAGCGGAACGCGAAAGGATGGGATATTGATCTTACACAGGTTGTCCCGGATCCGGCCACGTTGGCCTACACTGATTTCTTACTGGCAACAGCTACGCTTCGTGATATCGGGGAGATCTGTGCAGCGATGACGCCCTGTATGCGTCTCTATGCCTTTCTAGGGCAGATGCTTGCCTTTCACGAGGTGACGGAAGCTCACCCCTACCGGGATTGGATTCATACTTACGCAGCACCAGAATTTGAGGCACTCGCAGTCCGGCTTGAAACGCTACTCGATCGCTATGCCAGTGATATACCACCAGTTCATACGACGTACCGCCGCGCCATGCAACTTGAGGTCGCGTTCTTCTCGGCACAAGCAATCCCATCCACATCCTGAGGGATAGGAGACAGAGAAACCTCTACTCCTGCCCTCGCCATGCCCGCTACAACAGCACATCCTGCTTCATAATCCCTGGTTGCAGGAGCCGAGTTCCAATCCGCTCATTGACGTTCTACAATAAAAAAAGGCCAGATAACGTATGCTCTGGTCAAAATAGGGTAATTGTTTGCTTGAGAAGAGCAAGCCACCAGTAAAGAGCAGTCTGTGCACCGCCATCAATGCCCGATTATGGAGCAACCAACGAGGTCGCAGTGGAAAACCGGCGGGCTGTTTTGGGCTTGATATCGTCTTCTATGCCATTCCCCATCACTTGATCTCCAATTTGCAGTGTGATCGCTCGAGATTGCTCTTCCCCTACTGGCTTTTCCATATGCAGATAAGCTCGAAAAAGGAAGGTCTTTTTGCCTGCAAGCTTATGCAGCATATGGCTACCATGAATTTGCATGTACAACGGCACGAGGAGCGCTTAACACAATAGTGAAGGCTGAATAGCTTTGCCCACCTTCTTGCGCTCAAAATCCGGTATGAGCGGCTGACAACGTCTTCCTATGGGAGCGGTCGCAGAATCGAGCGACAGCTTCTCTTCAAGGGAGACACAGGTTTCTTCGAGAATCACAGAGGAGTAGCTTATTACAGGCTACTCCTGCGGTAAAAATCGCTTCTGCATCATTCCTCTCCTGATCAATGCACCAGCGTCCAGGTAGCATGTGTTTTCACTTCCAGCAGGGAAGCATCGGCGGTTGTTGCATCTGGATCGACAAAGACGGGCAGGGCCACAGTAAAGGTACTCCCCTTGCCTTCCGTGCTCTCTACCTCGATTTTGCCTCCGTGTCGTTCAACAACCTTACGGGCGATGAAGAGGCCAAGCCCCAGGCCGGGACGCTCACCGTTCAAGACCTGCACATCGGGCACACGATAGAACTGATCGAAGATCTTTCCCTGTTCCTCTGGCACAATCCCGATACCCTCATCCTGGACAGTGATCAGGGCATTATAGCCATGCTGCATGATCGTGATCGTAATGGCGGATCCTTTCGGCGAATACTTGCGCGCATTTGACAGCAGATTGAGCAGCACCTGACAGATACGATCGCGATCGGCATCAATCAGCACGGGCTCTCCCCCAACGATCTCGGTTGTCAGCAGAGGGCCAGAGCCGCCTGTATATGTCGAGAGCATTTGCTTGCAGAACGCCACCAGATCGAATGGCTGACGGCGTAGCACAAACATATTGGACTCCATTAAGGAGGTATCCAGCAGATCTTGAATGAGAATGTCCGTTCGGCTCACCGACTGCTCAATATCTTTCAGCCCCTGCAAAAGCACTTCACGATCCTCTCCACTTTCGACCTGACGCTGAAGCAACTGGACCAGGCCAAGCACACCAGAAAGCGGTATCTTCAGCTCATGCGCCACAATTCGCATCAACTTTTCCTTCATCTCATTGGCGGCGATCAGCTCACTGGTGCGCTTTTGTACCTGCCACTCAAGCGTCTTCGCATGTTGCGCAAGCGCAAGATGCTGTTCTTTAACCTGCCGACGCAACTGATGAGCTTGAATAGCGCGCTGGAGAGCTGCGACAAACGCATCACGATCGATCGGCTTTAAAATATAATCATAGGCCCCACCCCGTAAGGCGCGGATTGCCAGATCATACTCGCCATGCCCGGTAATCAACAGGGTCGGGGTATCGGGTCTGAGCTCCTGTATCTTCGACAGCAATTCCAGCCCATCCATACCTGGCATCTTAATATCACTGATAATCGCGTCATAATCATACTTCTGAATGAGCTCTAGAGCCTTATCAGCGGTATCGCTGGTCTCAACCTGAACATCCTTCAGGCGTAGCTGAAGCGTCTGAGGTAAGGCCTGCAATAACGCGACATCGTCATCAACAATCAGGATATGCGGTGTATTCATAGTGGCGCTCTGAACCCTTCTTTCGATTTTATTAAATGATACGCTAATGACGCTTCCGATCGTTTCAAAGGGGCCCATTTGTCTTGTATCCTGTTTCGCTATCCCCTGCTCACAAAAGTGTCACAGAAGGCAGAGGTAGAGAATACGGGTTCTAACAGACAGGGCGAACGAGATAGCATCACCTATTCTACAGAGAAAAAGTAAAGAGCCGGTAAGTGTAACAAAGACACTTGTCGGCAGGAAAGCGCATGAGGAGAGGAGGGGGGCACAGACAGACCGGAATTACAGCTTCCCAGAACGGGCGTGGAAAGTTTGCGTAGTGGGGGGCTATCTTCTATAATAAATAAGGTTGTGCATAGAAACCTGACGCCACCAAAACAAGAGTCTGCCAGACTACGTATAGACAAAACGGTACCTATCTTTTATATAATAGGGTGATTCTTCGTGTTGAATCACAAACCTGTTTTGGGTATGGAAAAGCACGTTTCATAGGCAACATTCCCGCTTTCCTGAAGCATACCTGGGTCCTTGAGGCCCTTCATGAGAGAGGGAGCCCAGTAGCAGTCCAGGTGGCTGTACAGGATAGAAACCGAGCGAACAAACACGAAGAGAGCAGAATCCCACAAATAAGATCGGGTGGGCATCCTTCTTTATACGGAAACAAACTGCACTTAGGAGGCGTATTACTCAGTAGACAGGTGACTAAGAATAATCAAGCGCAGCGCTCCCCTCAATGACGAAGGATCCTCGATGGCGAAGGAAAAAAGCGCGCTGTGACCAATTCTCGTGATAACAGCCTCCTTTTCTTACCCTACTACTACTACTTTTACCAGGAGCCGTCATGAATACGGAACAAAAAAAGCGGTCGAAGGCCTCTGATGCAGCCGAAGCCAACAAGCCCGACGTCGCAAAGCTTGAAAACGAAGACAAAGACACCTTGTTGCAGTACTACACACAGATGGTACTGATCCGTCGTTTCGAGGAAAAATCGGGCGAGATGTACACAAAGGCTCGCATCGGTGGCTACTGTCACCTCAATCTGGGCGAAGAAGCCACAGTTGTCGGGTTCTCTCATGGTCTCGGCCCCGATGACTACGTGTATGCCAACTATCGCGAGCATGGCTACGCGATTTGCCGCGGCATCACACCGAAATCAGTCATGGCTGAACTGTTCGGTAAAGTAACTGGTTGTTCAAAAGGGCGTGGTGGCTCAATGCACCTGGCCGATGTCAGCCGCCATTTCATGGGTGGCTATGGCATTGTCGGAAACCAGATTCCTCTTGCCGTCGGCGCAGCGTTTGCCGTGAAGTACAAAGGGGGCAAAGAAGTTGTCGCCTGCCAGATGGGCGATGGCGCAACCAACGGCGGCCCATTCCATGAGTCTCTGAACATGGCAAAGATTTACAAGCTGCCAGTTGTCTTCTTTGTGGTCAACAACCAGTATGGTATGGGCACCCGCGTTGACGAGGGCTCCGCAGTGGCAGAGCTCTATCGCAAGGGTTGTGCCTATGATATGCATAGCGTGCGCGTTGATGGCACCGATGTGCTGGCAGTCCGCGACGCCATGCAAGAGGCGTGTCGTCTGGCACGCGAGGAGAGCGAGCCCAGCCTGATCGAAGCCGTGAGCTTCCGCTTCCGTGGTCATTCCGTGGTTGATCCAGACCGCTACCGCGATCGTGATGAGGTCCGCCGCCTGCGCGAGCAGTATGACCCCATCATGAAGTTTGAGAGCGTGCTGCGCGAAGCCGGTCTGCTCGACGACGCCAAAATCAATGAGATCGAGAAACAGGTTGAGCGGGAAGTTGAAGAGGCCGTCCAGTTTGCCGAAGAAAGTCCGTTCCCCGCTCTTGACACTCTCTATGATTACATCTATGCGGGCGAAAAATAAGGATCAGGGAAGGGACTAGATTCATGGCAGAAATCACATTCAGACAAGCGCTTAATGATACGTTGCGCGAAGAGATGAAGCGCGACGAAAATGTTTTCCTGCTCGGTGAAGAAATCGGCACCTTTGAGGGTTCATATAAGATTACCGCGGGCTTGCTCAAAGAGTTTGGCCCTCGCCGCGTCGTTGATACCCCGATTGCCGAGAACGGCTTCCTGGGGATGGCCGTTGGCGCAGCCATGCTTGGCCTGCGCCCGGTCGTTGAGATTATGACCATCAACTTTATTTTGATGGGTATTGACGAGATTATTAATCACGCCGCAAAGATACACTATATGTTCGGCGGTCAGTCTGCCGTTCCTATGGTCATTCGCACACCGGGAGGCGGCGGCCAGCAGCTCTCTGCTACCCACTCGCAGAATCTGGAAGTCCTCTTTGCTCATATCCCGGGACTAAAGGTCGTTGCTCCTTCTACCCCGGCAGACGCAAAGGGCCTGCTGAAAGCTTCCATTCGCGATGACAACCCCGTCCTCTTCCTGGAAAACCTGGCCCTCTATAATACAAAGGGTGAGGTCCCCTCGGGCGACTATACCACCCCTATTGGCAAGGCCAAAGTTGCCAAAGAGGGAAAGGATCTGACGGTCATCAGCTACTCGCGCATGACCTCAATTGCCGTTGATGTCGCCCATCGCATGGAAAAAGAAAACGGTCTCAGCATTGAGGTCGTTGACCTGCGTTCCTTGCGCCCACTCGATCGCGAAACACTGGTCAAGTCGGTTCAGAAGACGAATCGAGCCATTATCTTTGAAGAAGATTGGCGCTCCTACGGTATCGGTGCAGAAGTCGCCGCGACCTTACAGGAAGAGGCGTTTGATTATCTAGATGCCCCGATCA
>Ga0164243_10001160_pt1 | contig 45610 bp, 47 predicted proteins | sample OricompcompostOP_FD_108781 | JGI IMG/M metagenome (GOLD analysis project Ga0164243, IMG submission 108781) | Organic Plus compost microbial communities from Emeryville, California, USA - Original compost - Organic plus compost (OP) | ecosystem: Engineered > Solid waste > Mixed feedstock >...
CGATGTGGCTGTAGTCCTCGACCCGTACGGTGCCGGGGCGGCACACCCGGCCCAGATCGTTGCGGCCGAGGTCGACGAGCATCAGGTGCTCGGCGCGTTCCTTGTCGTCGGCCAGCAGGTCCTTCGCCAGCTGCGCGTCCTCCTCCGGATCCGCGCCGCGCCAGCGGGTGCCCGCGATCGGATGCGTGGTGGCCCGGCCGTCCCGCACACTGACCAGCGATTCGGGACTGGAGCCGACGATGTCGAAGCCCTCCAGCCGCAGCAGGTACATGTACGGGCTCGGGTTGGACGTGCGCAGCACGCGGTAGATGTCCAGCGCGTCGGCCTGGTTGGCGATCTCGAATCGTTGCGAGGGCACGACCTGGAACGCTTCGCCCGCCTTGATCGCCTCCACGGCCTTCTCGACGGCCTGATGGTAGTCGTCCTTGCTGCGGTGCCGGGTGAACTCGGGTGCCGGGCGCTCGAACACCGCGGTGGTCGAGGGCGCGGACGCGCGGAGCTGCTCGGTCATCCGCTCGAGCCGGCGCACCGCGTCGTCGTAGGCGGCGTCGACCCGCTCCGGGGAGTCGTCCCAGTTGACCGCGTTCGCGATGAGCGTGACCGTGCCCTCGTGGTGGTCGAAGGCCGCCAGATCGGTGGCCAGCAGCATGGTCAGCTCGGGGATGTCGAGGTCCTTCTCGGCCAGCTCCGGGAGCCGCTCCAGCCAGCGGACCGCGTCGTAGCCGATGTAGCCGACCATGCCGCCGGTGAGCGGGGGCATACCGGGCAGCGGTTCGGTGTGCAGCGCGGCGACCGTCTCGCGCAGGACCTGCATCGGGTTGCCCTCGGCCGGCAGCCCCACGGGCGGGGTGCCGTCCCACACCGCCTTGCCGTCCCGCACGGTCAGCGCGGCGGGGCTGCGCACGCCGATGAACGACCATCGCGACCAGGACTGTCCGTTCTCCGCCGATTCGAACAGGAACGTGCCGGGACGGTCCGCGGCGAGCTTGCGGTACACGCCGACCGGGGTCTCCCCGTCGGCGAGCAGCCGCCGGACGACCGGGATCACCCGGCGGCCCTCGGCAAGCGCGCGGAATTCGTCCCGGGCGGGGCTCACGGAACCGAGCCCGCCGGACGCGGAATTCGCGGAGTGGACAGTGACCATGCACGTCATTGTGCCGCTCGCGCCCATAGCGACCCGCACCGGGCATTAATTCATGACGCGTTGAATTATTTGCCAGGACAAGCCATGATGGATCGGTGAGCACTTCCGAACAACCCGGCACCGCCGCCAACGCGACCGCCCCCGCCGAACCACGTGCGCAGACCCGCAAGCGAGGCAGGCGCCCCGCCGGGCAGGACACCCGCGAAGCCCTGCTCACCGCCGCCCGTGAGGTGTTCTCCGAACTGGGCTACGAAGGCGCGACCGTGCGCGGCATCGCCTCCCGGGCGGGCGTGGACGCGGCGATGGTCAACCACTGGTTCGGCGGTAAGGAAGCCCTGTTCGCCAGTGCCGTGCTGCAGCTGCCGTTCGACCCCGGGGAGGTGGTCGCGGAACTGCTCCAGGGCCCGCCCGACTCCCTCGGCGAACGGATCGTCCACCGGTTCGTGACCGTGTGGGACACCACCGCCGGGGGCGCCTTTCCCGCGCTGGTGCGCAGCCTGGCCAGCCACGACCAGGCTGCGATCAGCCTGAAGAACTTCCTGATCAAGCACATTCTCAGCCGTGTGGTGGCCTCGATCGACGCGGATCAACCCCAGCTGCGGGCCGCGCTGTGCGCGTCCCAGCTCATCGGCATCGGTATGGCCCGGTACGTCGCGGAGTTCGAACCCTTCGCCTCGGCCGACCCGGAAACACTCGTCACCGCGATAGGGCCGACCCTGCAGCGGTACCTCACGGGCGACATCGGTTCAGCGCGTTCGAATTGACCCCGCGGCTCAGTCCGACTTGCGGTCCGGCAACAGTCCCAGCCTTTTCATCGCCTGCTCCACGTCGTTCGAATGCTCCACCGCGATGCGTTCCGCGGCCCGGATCGAGAACTGGGCCCGCTCCAGCAGGTACCGCATGTCATGACTGTCCGTTGTGGACATCTCACCGGGATTGTCCATGTCCGCCTTGAAAACCTCGTTGATGGCGAGCTCCACCGCCATCAGGTCGGTCATTGTGTCGTCAAGACTGGCGACCAACTGCCGCGCCCTACCGCGCAGTTGTTCGTAATAGACTTTCGTATCGCTCATGATCGCGCTCCTTTCCAGGGAATTCGTCCGTGCGCGGGACATAGAATTCCGAAGAACGAAACGCTTGGCAACGAATCAGACAACGAGATCCGAAGTTCACCCAGAAGAGAGTTTTCGGCCCGTTCAGCTCTCGTCGGCGAGCAGCAGCCGCTCGTCGCTGTCGAAGCACGAGTGCGTGCCGGTGTGGCAGGCCGGGCCGGTCTGGTCGACGCGCACCAGCACGGTGTCCGCGTCGCAGTCCAGGCGCACCTCCCGCACGTGCTGGGTGTGCCCGGACGTCTCGCCCTTGACCCACAGTTCCTTACGGCTGCGCGAATAGTAGGTGCCGCGGCGGGTGGTCAGGGTGCGTTCCAGCGCCTCGTCGTTCATCCACGCGACCATCAGCACGTCGGACGTCGAGTGCTCCACCACCACCGCGCAGATCAGCCCGTCGGCGTTGCGCTTGAGCCGCGCGGACAGCCCGGGATCGAGGGTCATACGTTAGCTCCGTACAGATAGCGGCGCATGGGGCCGGAGTTCAGCAGCACGATCGTGTAGACGTACCCGGCGGCCAAGAGCCCGGAGAAGATCTTGAACCAGATCACCGTGCTGCCCAGCAACAGGAACGCGTGCAGGATCGCGAACAGCGCGGCCACGCCGAACCCGAAGAACCGCGAGGACGGCATGCGCAGCGCGAGCCCGCCCGCGACCAGCCCGCCGAGGACCACGCTCGCGATCGGCAGGATCACGGTGCGCGGTGAGGCCTCGGACGTGGCCACGATGACGATCCCGAGCACGAGGTAGGCGAGGCCGAGCCCGAGCAGCAGGCCCGCCGTCACCTTCACCTCGACGGCGGCCTGTCTCACCGGACTTCTACTCCCCCGGCGCGCAGCGCGTCCTTGACCTCACGGATCTTCAACTGTCCGAAGTGGAACACACTGGCCGCCAGCACCGCGTCGGCGCCGGCGCGCACCGCGGGCAGGAAGTGCTCCGTCGCACCCGCGCCACCGCTGGCGATCACCGGGACGCGCACGACCGCGCGCGTCTGCTCGATCAGCTCGATGTCGAACCCGCTCTTGGTGCCATCGGCGTCCATCGAGTTCAGCAGGATCTCGCCGACGCCGTACTCCTCGCCGCGCTGCGCCCATTCGACCGCGTCGATGCCGGTGCCCTGGCGGCCGCCGTGCGTGGTCACCTCGAACCCGGACGGCGTCGGCTCCTGTCCCGCCGGCACGCGGCGCGCGTCCACCGACAGCACGATGCACTGCGAACCGAACCGGCGCGAGGCCTCGTGCAGCAGTTCGGGACGCGCGATCGCCGCGGTGTTGATGCTCACCTTGTCCGCGCCCGCGCGCAGCAGCTTGTCGACGTCGTCGCAGGTGCGCACGCCGCCACCGACCGTCAGCGGGATGAACACCTGCTCCGCGGTGCGGCGGACCACGTCAAAGGTGGTCTCGCGGTTGCCGGAGGACGCGGTCACGTCGAGGAAGGTCAGCTCGTCGGCGCCCTCGGCGTCGTAGGCGCGGGCCAGTTCGACCGGATCGCCCGCGTCACGCAGATCGGCGAAGTTGACGCCCTTCACCACGCGTCCCGCGTCCACGTCAAGACAGGGAATGACCCTCACCGCTACGCCCATATCCCCAGCTTACTGGGCCTCGATTTCACTCTAGGATCCCCGCATGGCACGAGCAGGGCGCCGGGCGGGTCCCACCGAGACGCGCGAGCAGATCCTCGCCGCGGCCCGGCGGATCTTCGCCGAGCAGGGCTACGACGGGGCGACCGTGCGCGGGATCGCCGCCGGGGCCGGGGTCAACGCGGCGCTGCTGCACCACTTCTTCGGCAGCAAGCAACAGCTGTTCGTGGCGGCCATGAACTTCCCCATCGACCCCGCCGAGCAGTTGCCGCTGCTGCTCTCCGGTCCGCCGGAGGAGATCGGCGAGCGGGTGGCGCGGCTGTTCCTCGGGATCTGGGGCGATCCCGCCGGCCGCGCGCCGTTCCTGGCGCTGCTCCGGTCGGTCGCCAGCAACGAGCAGGCCGCCACGATGATGCGGCAGTTCATGATGCGCACGGTGCTGAGCGGACTCGCGGAGCACCAGGGAGTACCGCCGCTGCGCGCGACGGCGGCCGCGGCGCAGATGATCGGCATCGTGATGCTGCGCTACGTCGTGCAGGCACCACCCCTGGTCGAAGCGAGCGACGACGAGATCGTGGCGCTGATCGCGCCCGTTCTGCAGCGATACCTCACTCCCGAATAAGGTCGCCTGCGTGTGGTGGGGTCTGGCGTGCGCGCTGGTCGCGGCGGTCGCGTACGGGGTGGCGTCGGTGTTGCAGGCGGTCGCGGCGCGTGCGGTGGACGACGACGGCGCGGCCGGGGTCGATCCGCGGTTGCTGATCAGGGTGCTGCGGCAGTGGCGGTACGTGCTCGGGCTGAGCATGGACGTCGTCGGGTTCCTCGCCCAGCTGGTGGCGCTGCGGGTGCTGCCGTTGTTCGTCGTGCAGGCGGCGCTCGCCGGCAGTCTTGCCGTGACGGCGGTCGCCGCACTGCGCATCGGCGCCCGGCTGCGTGCCAGGGAGTGGGCCGCGATCGTGCTGGTGTGCGCCGGTCTCGCGCTGCTCGGGGTGTCCGCGCAAAGCGAGGGGTCGGATCCCGTCGGCCTCGGCTTCCATCTCGCACTGGCAACCGCGACGGTCGTGCTGGCCGGCCTCGGTGCGCTCGCCGGACGTGCCCCCGAGCGGGTGCGCAGCCCCGCGCTGGGCCTGGTCGCCGGACTGGGTTTCGCACTGGTGGCGCTCGCCGGCCGGGTGCTGGACACGAGCAGCGTCGTCGCGCTGCTCACCGATCCGGCGGCCTACACGATCGCCGGCGCCGGGGTGGTCGCGATGTTGTTCTACGCCGCCGCATTGCAGCGCGGCAGCGTCACGACGGCCACCGCGCTCATGGTCGTCGGCGAGACCGTACTGCCGTCCGCGCTCGGGGTGCTCGCCCTCGGCGACGCCACCCGGCCCGGGTTCGGGCTGGTCGCGGTCGCGGGATTCGTGGTCGCCGTCGCGGCCGCACTGGCGCTCGCGCGGTTCGGGGAGCTCGAACCGGTCTCTTGACCCCGGCGAGGTCACACGCGCAGAATTAAACACATGACTAATTCAGCCGTCACCGTCGACGGGCTGCGGGTGCGCCGTGGCGGGCGCGAGGTCGTGCACGACGTCAGCTTCGCGATTGCCCGGGGCAGGGTGACCGGCGTGCTCGGCCCGAGCGGCTGCGGCAAGACGACCATGCTGCGGTCGATCGTCGGCGTGCAGATCGTCGCGGGTGGTGAGGTCACCGTGCTCGGGCATCCGGCAGGCAGCCCGCAGCTACGCCGCAAGATCGGTTACGCCACCCAGAATCCCGCGATCTACGCCGATCTCACCGTCACCGAGGCGTTGCGCTACTTCGCGGCGATTCTGCGTGCCCCGGTGTCCGATGTGGACAGAGTGATCGGCGAAGTCGGTCTCGCGGCCGAGGCGGACAGCCTCGTCGGCAACCTCTCCGGCGGGCAGCTCAGCCGCGCCAACCTCGCGGTCGCACTGCTCGGCACCCCCGAACTGCTGGTGCTCGACGAACCCACCGTCGGGCTCGACCCGCTGCTGCGCGACAGCCTGTGGGAGCTCTTCCGCGGGCTCGCCGCACGCGGCGCGACTCTGCTCGTGTCGAGTCACGTGATGGACGAGGCCGCGCGCTGCGACGAGCTGCTGCTGATGCGCGAGGGCCGGATCCTGGCCACCGGCTCGCCCGCCGCGCTACGGGAACGCACCGGATCGGCCGACCTCGAACAGGCCTTCCTCCGGCTCATCCGCGACGAGGAGGCCGCGCGCTCATGAACCTCGCGATGACGCTCGCCACCACGCGCCGCATCCTCAGCCAGCTCCGGCACGATCCGCGCACCGTCGCGATGCTGATCCTGGTGCCCTCGCTGCTGATGATCCTGCTGCGTTACGTGCTCAACTCGCCGATCGTGTTCGACCGCACGGCGCCCGCGCTGCTGGGCATCTTCCCGTTCACGGTGATGTTCCTGGTCACCTCGATCACCACGCTGCGCGAACGCACCACGAGCACGCTGGAACGGCTGATGACGCTGCCGATCCACAAGCTGGACCTGCTGTTCGGCTACGCGCTCGCGTTCGGGCTGCTCGCGATCGCGCAGGTGGCGGTGGCCACCACGATCGCGACGACCTGGCTCGGCCTCGACATCAAGGGCTCGATCTGGCTGCTGCTCGTGATCGCCGTGCTGGACGCGCTGCTCGGCGTGGCGCTCGGGTTGTTCGTCAGCGCCTTCGCCAGGACCGAGTTCCAGGCGATCCAGTTCATGCCGGTGTTCGTGCTGCCGCAACTGCTGCTGTGCGGGCTGTTCGCGGCGCGCGAGTCGATGGGCTGGGTGCTGCACTGGCTGTCGAACGTGATGCCGCTGTCCTACGCCGTCGAGGCGCTCACCCGCATCACCGGTTCGTCCACAGTGGACCTGACGTTGTGGCGGGACCTGCTGATCGTCGCCGGCTGCGCGCTGCTCGCGCTCGTACTCGGCGCGGCCACGTTGCACCGCCGCACACCGTGACTACGTTGGCGGTATGACTACCGAGGCCGAACGGCTGGGCGCCGAGAAGTACGTGCTGCTGACCACCTACCGCAAGGACGGCACGGCCGTGCCGACGCCGGTGTGGGTGGCCGCCGACGACGGCGAGCTGGTGTTCTTCTCCGAACGCAAGGCGGGCAAGGTCAAGCGCATCCGCCGCGACGGCAAGGTGGTCGTGCAGGCGTGCGATCTGCGCGGCGCGAAGACCCACGGCCCGGCGGTTCCCGGCCAGGCCCGGCTGCTGGACCAGGCGGGCACGGATCGCGCGCTGGACCTGATCGGGCGCGACTACGGCCTGATCGGCCGCGTGACGATGTTCTTCAGCCGGCTGCGCGGACCGAAGGACCGCACCATCGGCATCGCCGTGAAGCTGGACGCCTAACGCACGGCCGCGAGGGCCTCGGGCAGCGTGAACGCGCCCGCGTACAGCGCCTTGCCGACGATCGAACCCTCGACCCCGTCCGGGGCGAGCGTGGCCAGTGCGCGCAGATCGTCGAGGCTGGACACCCCGCCGGAGGCGATCACGGGCGCGTCGGTGCGGGCCGCGACCTCACGCAGCAGTTCGAGGTTCGGGCCCTTGAGCGTGCCGTCCTTGCTGACGTCGGTGACCACGTAGCGGCTCGCGCCGTCCCGGTCGAGGCGTTCGAGCACGTCCCACAGGTCGCCGCCGTCCTTGGTCCAGCCGCGCGCGGCCAGCCTGTGCCCGGCGTCGGTGATGCGCACGTCGAGGCCGATCGCGACGCGGTCGCCGTAGGTGGCCACGGCCTTGGCCGTCCACTCCGGATCTTCCAGCGCCGCGGTGCCGAGGTTGACCCGGCGCGCGCCGGTGGCGAGTGCAGCTTCCAGCGAGGCGTCGTCCCGGATACCGCCGGACAGCTCCACCTGCACGTCCAGCTCGCCGACAACGCGCGCCAGCAGCTCGCGGTTGGAGCCCTTGCCGAACGCGGCGTCGAGATCCACGAGATGGATCCACTCCGCGCCGTCCCGCTGCCAGGCCAGCGCCGCCTCCAGCGGATCACCGTAGGAGGTCTCGGTGCCGGCGGCGCCCTGCACGAGGCGCACCGCCTGGCCGTCGGCCACGTCAACAGCGGGAAGGAGCGTGAAAGTCACGCGGCCACTATAGGTGAGCTGCTCAGAGTGTCCGCAGCCAGTTCTCCAGCAGATGCGCGCCCGCGTCACCGGACTTCTCCGGGTGGAACTGCGTCGCCCACAGCGGGCCGTTCTCGGCCGCCGCGACGAAGTCCTCGCCGTGGTGCGACCAGGTGACCTTCGGCTGCTGGCCCGGCAGACCGGAGTCGAGCTCCCAGTTGCGCAGGGCGTAGGAGTGCAGGAAGTAGAAGCGAGTGTCCGCCGGCAGGCCCGCGAACAGCTGCGAGTCCCGCGGCGCGCGCACGGTGTTCCAGCCCATGTGCGGCACGACGTCGGCGTGCAGGCGCTCGACCGTGCCCGGCCATTCACCGGTGCCCTTCGACTCCACGCCGTGCTCGACGCCCCGCTCGAACAGGATCTGCATGCCGACGCAGATGCCCAGCACCGGGCGGCCGCCGGCGAGCCGGGTGCCGATGATCTTGTCCCCGCCCACGGACCGCAGACCCTCGATACACGCGGCGAACGCGCCGACGCCGGGCACGACGAGACCGTCGGCCTCCAGCGCCGCGTGGTGATCCGCGGTCACCTCGACCTCGGCGCCGACCCGCTGCACCGCCCGTTCGGCGGATCGAAGGTTCCCGGAACCGTAATCGAGAATCACGACGCGAGTCATACGTCCAGTCTAGGCTGGACCCGACTACGGCCTCCAAAGACGCCGAAGTCCGTTTAGTGCCTCCGTTCCGGGGGAACCTACCGGCTCGGGGGGCAGGCCCGAGGGAGTGACGATGCTGTCTCAGAGCAGTTCAGAGATCCGCCCCGAAAGCGGCGACAGACAGGCGCCGACCCGCAAGATCCTGAGTTTGACCGCCGAACTGGCCGCCGAACTGGGCCGGGTCGAGACCGAGGAGCTGGGTCCGGCCGAATTGCACAAGCTGATGCACGGGATGAATTGCACCGCTTCGGCGCTCACCCGCATCCTCGACCAGTTGCGGGAGTGCCCGGTGCTGGCGCAGACCGAGAACGAACTGGGTCCGCCACGGCACCATTCGGTGCGCAGCGAACTGGAGCAGGCCGCAGCCGCGGCCGAGGATCTGCAGGTGAGCGCCGAATCGCTGTGCCGGTTACTGCCCGCGGGGACGATCGGGCCGACACGAAGACCTCCCCTCTGACACTGCGTGATCAGTTTGCTCCATACGGTTCTTTTTCGTCCATTGTGGACTATCTCAGGCCCCTGATTCGACAGTTTTCACCCGGTCCGACAAGTTTTTGTTCTGATCCACTGTGGACCGAGTTGCCCGCCCCGATGGTCAACCTCGACTTAAGTTGAAGTTCGGGCTAGTCTGACGTCGTGACCAAGCTTGCCGACCACCTCAGCATCGGTCAGGTCGCGGAACGCAGTGGCGTGCCTCACACCGCGCTGCGGTTCTACGAGGACCGTGGGCTGATCTTCTCAGAGCGTTCCGCCGGCAACCAGCGGCGGTACTCGCGAACGGTGCTGCGGCGGATCGCGTTCATCCGCGCGGCGCAGCGCGTGGGCCTCAGCCTGGAGGAGGTCAGCGAGGCACTGGCCACTCTCCCGCGCGACCACGCACCCACGAAGGCCGACTGGGCGAGGCTGTCCCGCAACTGGCAGGACGAGCTGGACGCGCGAATCGACGCCCTGCGGCGGCTGCGGGACCGGCTGACCGGATGCGTCGGCTGTGGCTGCCTGTCGCTGCGTGCCTGCGGGCTGTACAACCAGGACGACCAGATGTCGAAGTTCGGCCCGGGCGCGCGGCTGCTCAAGCCTGCCACCGAGGGCGGCGCCTGAGGACAAGAACGCGGCCGATGAAGCGTCACGTTCCTGCGCGAACCAGCACAATGAACGTGTGCACATCAGGCCCGCGGACGTCACCGACGCCGATAGCGTGTTCGAATTGCTGCGGCAGTTCGCGACCAGCCACCCCGTGCGCCGCGCGACGTTCGACCGGGACTACGAGCCGCTGCTGTCGCTGACCTACGACGGCACGGACCTGCTGGTCGCCGACGAGCAGGGTGAGGTTGTCGGATACGCGCTCGCGACCCGGTCGCTGGTGCTCTACGCGGGCGGGCCGGTGTGTGAGTTGCAGGAGCTGGTGGTCGCCCCCGCGCACCGGAACAAGGGTGTCGGCACAGCCCTGCTCAAGGCGATCATCGCCAGAGCACGCGCCGCCGGTGCCGTCGAGGTCACGGTCCCTACCCGGCGAGCCACGGACTACTACCGCGCGCTCGGGTTCGAGGAAGCGGGCACGTTTCTCAAGCTGCCCCTGACCTGACCTTCCTCGGCCGTCCCAGCAGCTTGCGGCCGACCTCCAGCAGGCTCTCGCGCAGCGTGTCGTCGTCGAGGGCGGCGAACTCGTCCGAGCCGCCCGTCAACGCGATCCCGGCGATCGCCGCGTGCACGGCGACCGCGCGGCTCACGTCGCCGTCCGGGCCGACCAGGATCTCCGTCATCCGGACGCTGAAGTTCTCCCGCCCCTGCCACGACCGGGTGAGCGAGCGCATCACGCCGGGATCGCGACTGAACAACGCCACCAGCGACCGGTAGCGCACCACGATGTCCACGAAACCGGTCAGCAAATGGTCCATCCGCGCCCCGGGCCTGCGCAGCGCGGCGGCCTCGGTGACGATCTGGTCGAGTTCCCGCAGCCCCGGCTCGGCGACTGCCTCGGTGATCTCGTCCTTCGTCTTGAAGTGGTAGTAGACGGCGGCCTTCGTGACGCCCAGCGCGTCCGCGATCATCTGCAGCGACGTGCCTTCCACGCCGTGTTCCGAGAACAGCCGCAGCGCCGTCGCGAGCAGCCGCGCGCGCGTGCCCTCGTGGCCACGCGGCGTCGCGCCGGCCGGTTCGGCCCCCATCTGACCTCCCTGTGAGCAGACCGAGGGTACGTGCGATCCGCGTCGCGGGCAAACCCGCAAGCGCTAGCCGTGCGGCTAGTCACAAGCTAGCCGATCGGCTTGTACGAGCCCTTGCCGATCGGCTAGCGTTTTTATCACCCAGAAGACTGACGAACGGAGCACGACCGTGGCCACCTTGCTCTACCGGCTCGCCCGGTTCTCCTTCCGCCGCCGCTGGCGGATCGTCGCCGTCTGGGTGATCGCGCTGATCGCACTCGGCGCCGGCGCGCTGACCCTTTCGGGACAGATGTCCAACTCGGTGACCATTCCGGGCACCGAGGCGCAGCGCACGATCGACCACCTCAAGGAACGCTTCCCGCAGGCGCAGGTCGGCGGCGCGACCGCGCGCGTGGCGATCGAGGCGCCGGCGGGCCAGACGCTGGCGGATCCGGCGAACAAGGCGGTCGTCGAGCAGCTCGTCGGTGAGCTGAAGACCGCGCCGAAGGCCCGCGCCGTGACCGACCCGTTCCAGAGCAAGACGATCTCGGCGGACGGCCGCATCGGGCTCATCCAGGTCAGCTACGGCGTGCAGGCGTCGGAGATCTCCGACAGCGACCGCGAGACTCTGATGGCGCCCGGAGAAGCGTTGCGCGCCAGCGGTTTCACGGTCGAGTTCGGTGGTGACGCCATCCAGGGCATCCCGGCGACCGGTGCCACCGAGGGAATCGGCGTGATCATCGCGGCGATCGTCCTGACCATCACGTTCGGTTCGCTCATCGCCGCCGGACTGCCGTTGCTGACCGCGCTGATCGGCGTGGGCGTCGGCATGGCGGGGATCATGACGGTCTCCGGCTTCGTCGAGCTCAACTCGAACACCCCGATCCTCGCGCTGATGCTCGGCCTCGCCGTGGGCATCGACTACGCGTTGTTCATCGTCTCGCGGTACCGGCACGAGCTGAGCGCCGGAGGCGAACCCGAGGAGGCCGCCGCGCGCAGTGTCGGTACCGCGGGCTCGGCCGTGGTGTTCGCCGGGCTGACCGTGATCATCGCGCTGGTCGGGCTGACCGTGGTGGGTATCCCGTTCCTGGGCCAGATGGGTATCGCGGCCGCGGCGACGGTCGCGATCGCGGTGCTCATCGCGCTCACCCTGCTGCCCGCGATCCTCGGCTTCGCGGGGCGCAAGGTGCTGCCGAAGCGGGCGGTCACGTCCGGCCCTGGCGCCGGGCAGCGGTGGGCGCGGTTCGTGGCCAGGCACCGGGTCCCGGCGCTGCTGCTGGGGGTCGCCGGACTGCTCGTGATCGCGATTCCCGCACTCAGCATGCAACTCGGCCTGCCCACCGACGCCACGGCCGCGCCGGATTCCACGCAGCGCAAGGCGTACGAGATGGTCAGCCGCGGGTTCGGCGCCGGCACGAACGGCCCCCTGATCGTCGTGGTGTCCGACGCGACGACCGCTGCCGCGACCCAGGCCGCAGACAACGTGGCGCGGCTGGGCGACGTGGCGGCGGTGACGCAGCCGGTGTTCAACGCGCAGCGCGACACCGCGATGTTCACGGTGATCCCGAAGAGCGGGCCGAGCAGCGACCAGACCGAGCAGCTGGTGAGCGACATACGCGCGTTGCCCAGCGACGCGGAGCTGTCGGTGACCGGGCAGACCGCGATGCAGATCGACGTGTCGGAGAAGCTCGGCGCGGCGATGCTGCCTTATCTCGTGCTGATCGTCGGGCTGGCGTTTTTGTTGCTGATGCTGGTTTTCCGCTCGGTCGTCGTGCCGCTCAAGGCGACGCTCGGGTTCCTCGGCTCGGTGATCGCGACGTTCGGCGCGGTGGTCGCGGTGTTCCAGTGGGGCTGGCTCACCGATCTGCTGGGGGTGGACTCGACCGGGCCGATCATGAGCATGCTGCCGATCCTGCTGATCGGCGTGCTGTTCGGGCTCGCGATGGACTACCAGGTGTTCCTGGTGACGCGGATGCGCGAGGAACACGTGCACGGCGCGGACCCGCAGCAGGCGATGGTGACCGGTTTCCACCACGGTTCGCGGGTGGTCGTCGCCGCCGCATTGATCATGATCAGCGTGTTCGCGGGCTTCGTACTGGCCGATTCGAGCCTGATCCAGTCGATCGGTTTCGCGCTGGCGTTCGGCGTCGCGGTGGACGCCTTCGTGGTGCGGATGACGATCGTGCCCGCGGTGATGTCGTTGCTGGGCAAGGGCGCGTGGTGGCTGCCGAAGTGGCTGGCGCGCGTGCTGCCGAACATCGACGTCGAGGGCTCACACCTGACGCGGCAGCTGGATGAGCGGGTGCCGGAGAAGGTCTAGCCGACGAACCAGAGGATGGCGCCGCCCAGTGCGAGCAGGGCGGCGACCAGCAACAGCCCGGCGAGCACCTTCGCGGTCTTCCAGGTGGTGTAAACGCCGCCGGCGAGGAACCCCGCCACGGCGAGCAGGATGATCCCGACGATTTCTTTGCTCACAGCACGCCCTTGGTCGACGGAATGCCGCCCGCCCGCGGGTCGGCCTCCGTGGCCGCGCGCAGGGCTCGCGCCACCGCCTTGAACTCGGCTTCCGTGATGTGGTGCGGGTCCCTGCCGTGCACGACGCGGACATGCAGCGCGATCTGCGCGTGGAACGACAGCGAGTCGAACACGTGCCGGTTCAGCACGAACGGGTAGTTCCCGCCGATGGTGAACGTGGTGAACTCCGCGGGCTCACCCACGTGCACGCAGTACGGCCGCCCCGACACGTCGATCGCGGCGTGGGCGAGTGTTTCGTCCATCGGGATCCACGCGTCACCGAAGCGGCGGATGCCCTTCTTGTCACCCAGCGCCTGGCGCAGCGCCTGCCCGAGCACGATCGCGGTGTCCTCGACCGTGTGGTGTGCGTCGATGTGCACGTCACCGCTCGCCTCGATCTTCAGGTCCAGCGAAGCGTGCACACCGAACGAGTGCAGCATGTGGTCGTAGAACGGCACGCCGGTGGACACCTCCACCTGGCCCGTACCGTCAAGGTCGAGCACGACCTCGATCGAGGACTCCTTGGTGGTCCTGGAAACCTTACCGACGCGTGTCACCGCGGGACCTCCTTGCTAGCCGCCAGAAACGCGTCATTCTCCTCGGGCGTGCCGATCGTGACGCGCAGATGTCCTTCGATACCGACGTCGCGGATCAGCACGCCGGTATCCACATAGGACTGCCAGCTTGCCCTGGCGTCGCTGAACAGTCCGAAGAGGACGAAGTTCGCGTCACTGGGCACCGGGATGAAACCGAGGCCCTGCAAGGCTTCCACCACCCGGTCCCGCTCGGCCGCGAGCTTCGCGACCGTCGCGAGGGTGGCATCGGCGTGCCGCAACGCGGCCCGCGCCGCGGCCTGGGTCAGCAGCGACAGGTGATACGGCAGGCGCACCAGCTGCAGCGCGTCCACGACCGCGGGCGCCGCCGCCAGATACCCGAGCCTGCCGCCGGCGAACGCGAACGCCTTGCTCATCGTGCGTGACACGATCAGCTTGGCCGGGAAGGCGTCCAGCAACTCCACGGCACTGGGCTGCGAGGAGAACTCCGCATACGCCTCGTCCACCACCACGATCCCCGGCGCCGCGCGCAGCAGGGATTCCAGCTCCGGCAACGGAATCGAGCCGCCGGTCGGGTTGTTCGGGCTCGTCACGAACACCACGTCCGGCCTGCGCTCGGCGATGATCTCCGCCGCCCGCGCGGTGTCCAAAGTGAAGTCCGCACGTCGCGGCGTCGGCGCCCACTCCGTCCGCGTGCCCGCCGCGATGATCGGGTGCATCGAGTACGACGGCTCGAAGCCCAGCGCGGTGCGGCCCGGCCCGCCGAAGGCCTGCAGGATCTGCTGAAGCACCTCGTTGGAACCGTTGGCGGCCCACAGATTCCGCTCCGACAACGCGACACCGGTGGACCGGGTCAGGTAGCTCGCCAGGTCCTGCCGCAACGCGATCGCGTCCCGGTCGGGGTAACGGTGCAGCCCGGCGGCGACCTCGCGGACCGCCTCGGTGACGTCGTCGACCAGTTCGGGCGGCGGTGGGTACGGGTTTTCGTTGGTGTTGAGCCGGACCGGCACGTCCAGCTGCGGTGCGCCGTACGGGCTGCGGCCGCGCAGGTCCTCACGCAGCGGCAGGTCGTCCAGCGTCACGTCGTTGGTGCTCACGAAGCTCCTCGGTCAAAACGCGCCGTCACGGCCTCGCCGTGCGCGGGCAGGTCCTCGGCGTTGGCCAGCGCGACGACCTTGTCCGCCACCGCACGCAACGCCTCCTCGCTGTAGTCGATCACGTGGATACCGCGCAGGAAGCTCTGCACGGACAGACCCGAGGAATGCCGCGCGAAGCCGCCGGTGGGCAGCACGTGGTTCGAGCCCGCGCAGTAGTCGCCGAGCGAAACGGGCGCGTACGGCCCGACGAACACCGCGCCCGCGTTGCGCACCCGCGCCGCGACCTCACGCGCCTGCGCCGTCTGGATCTCCAGGTGCTCCGCGGCGTACGCGTCGACCACCTTCAGCCCGTCGTCCACAGTGGACACCAGAACGACGCCGGACTGCTTGCCCCGCAAGGCTTCCCCGACGCGCTCGGTGTGCTTGGTCGCGGCGACCCGGCGTTCCAGCTCGCGGTCGACCGCGTCGGCCAGCTCCGACGAGGTGGTGACGAGGACGCTCGCGGCGAGGGTGTCGTGCTCGGCCTGGCTGATCAGGTCCGCGGCGACGTGCCCGGCGTCGGCGGTCTCGTCGGCGAGGATCGCGATCTCCGTCGGACCTGCCTCGGAGTCGATGCCGATGATGCCGCGGAGCATGCGCTTGGCGGCGGTCAGGTAGATGTTGCCGGGGCCGGTCACCATGTCGACCGGGGCCAGTTCGGCGCCGTCGGTGTCGGTGCCGCCGTAGGCCATCAGCGCCACGGCCTGCGCGCCGCCGGCGGCCCACACCTCGTCGACCCCGAGCAGCGCGGCCGCGGCCAGCGTGGTCGGGTGCGGCCTGCCGCCGAACTCGGCCTGCGGCGGCGTGCACAGCACGAGCGAGCCGACGCCCGCGGCCTGCGCGGGCACCACGTTCATCACGACGCTCGACGGGTACACGGCGAGCCCGCCCGGCGCATACAGGCCGACGCGCTCGACCGGGACCCAGCGCTCGGTCACGGTGCCGCCCTCGGCGACCGTGGTGGTGACGTCCGCGCGACGCTGGTCGGCGTGCACCTTGCGGGCGCGCTCGATCGATTCCTCCAGCGCGGCGCGCACGGCCGGGTCGAGTTCGGCCAGCGCCTTCTCCAGCTCCGCGGCGGGCACCCGCACACTCGACGGGCGCACCCGGTCGAACTGCTCGGTGTACTCCAGAACGGCATCGACACCGCGGTCCCGCACCGCCTCGACCACCGGCCGGACCCGATGCAGCGCGGCGTCCACGTCGATCTCGGCGCGAGGCAGCGTGGTACGCAGCTCGGCGGCGGACGGGACCTTTCCACGCAGGTCGGTGCGGTTCAGCATGGGTCTAGGGTACGAGCTGGGAAGTCACCCATGCCGACGGAGGTCCGCGTGACCGATAATCGCGAAGCCTGGTCACGCGGACCGACCGGGTGCGGGTGTCCCGCAACACACAGGAGGTAGCTGTGCTGCGCGTCGGCTTGTGCCAGCTCACATCGAGCGAGAACCCGGCGGAGAACGTCGAGCTGATCCGCGAGCACGTGGCCAGGGCGGCGCGGGAGGGCGCGCGCGTGGTCGTGTTCCCGGAGGCGACGATGGCGCGCTTCGGCGTTTCGCTCAAGCCGCTGGCCGAACCGCTCGACGGGCCGTGGGCGAAGGCTGTGGCCGGGGTCGCCGCCGAACACGACGTGCTCGTCGTCGCCGGCATGTTCACGCCCTCGGACGACGGCCGCGTGCGCAACACCTTGCTCGTCACCGGTCTCGGCGAGCATCTGGGCTACGACAAGATCCACCTCTACGACGCGTTCGGCTTCCGCGAGTCCGACACCGTCGCCCCCGGTGACGACGTCGTGACGCTGGACGTCGACGGGGTCACGCTGGGCTTCGCGACCTGCTACGACATCCGGTTCCCCGAGCTGTTCCGGCGGCTCGGGGACAGCGGCGCGGCGGCGATCGTGGTGCCGACGTCGTGGGGCGCGGGCGAGGGCAAGCGCGACCAGTGGGAGGTGCTGGTGCGCGCCCGCGCGCTGGACTCCGGTTGCTGGGTGCTCGGCTGCGACCAGGCCGACCCGGCGGCGACCGGCACCAAGGTGAATCCGAAGGCGCCCACCGGGATCGGCTACTCGACGGTCGCCGACGGGTTCGGCGGCGTGCGCGCGCAGGCCGGCGCCGGGCCCGAGCTGCTCGTCGTGGACGTCGATCCCGCCGTCACGGACAAGGCACGCACAGCCACCGGTGCGCTGGCGAACCGCCGCCTGTCCTAAGCCAGGGCGTTGGCCCGCAGCAACGACACCGCACCTACGGTCGCGTACCCGCGCCACTCCAGTGCGGCGGCGGGCGAGTAGCTGGCGAAATCGACCGTCCACCCGCCGTCGTCCTGCTGCCCGGACGCGAGCCGCCGCAGGTCGTCCTCGATCACGTCGGCACTGAACAGCCTGCGTGCCGGCCTGCCCGGCAGCGGCGCGAAGTCCAGGGGCCGCATGGTCTCGCCCTCGGAGCCGCCCGCCACGGGCACGAGTCCGTCGGCCGGAATGAACGCGGCGAGTTTGTCGAGCAGCGGCGCGGCCTCGGCGTGCGTGTCATAGGCGGCGTCGAGGAACCCGACGGCGAAGCGCAGCGCGATGGCGTGCGGCGCCTCCTCCAGCGCGGCGATCGCGTCCAAGCAGTACCGGGTCGCGGCGGCCAGCCAGGGATGCGCGGCCACGGCCGGGTCCTTGGCGGCGACCTGGTGCGCGACCCCGGCGACGAACGCGGTGCTCTGCAAGGACGACGTGTGCGGATCGGCGTCGGCCCAGAACGGCGCGACGCCTGCCCGGTCCGCGACCGGGATCGCGAAGGGCACCCCGCCGTCGGGCAGCGCGACCCGCCCGAGCCAGTCGCACACCTCGGCCGCACGCGGTGACGGCCCGGCCTCCGCGAACACCTCCAGCGCGTGCAACGCGCCGCCGGGCTGGCTTTCCGGCGCCCGCAGATCGGGTTCGAGGCCCCAGCCGTAGCCGCCGTCGGGATTGCGGTACCCGTCGAGGGCGGCGAGTACGGCACTGGCGTCGGCGCCGCCGGACAGGAACTCGAACCGGCGCCGGTCGAGCAACCGGCCGTGGGTGGCGAGGAACGAGGCGGCGGCGGGCAGATCAACAGTCATGAACCTGATTGTGCTGCCGGGCCGCCGGATGGCATTGAACGTTTCGGACCTCGCGGGGAATGACAGGGAACTCACAGGTTCCCCCGCTACAGTGGGCGCCTCCCCCGCCCCCCGCAGAATTGCCGCGCAGATGCCCCCACACCTCACGGTCCACCTGCCCGCGTTCGGTTCGATGCTGCGCCATGCCGGCAAGCATCTCCTCGAATCGACGATCGTGCCCCTCGGCCTGTTCTACCTGATGCTCACGCTGGTGAGCTTCGACGGCGGGCTGATCGCCGCGCTGTCCTGGTCGCTGCTGGCGCTGGTACGCCGCGCCGTGCTGCGCCGCCCGATCCCGGCCGTGCTGCTGCTGACCACCACGCTGCTGGTGGCCAGGACCATCCTCGGCCTGGCCACGGGCAGCGCGTTCCTGTACTTCCTGCAGCCCACCCTGCAGAACTTCCTGATCGCGTTCGTGCTGGTGGCCTCGCTCTCGCAGCGGCGCCCGTTCATCGCGAAGCTCGCCGACGACTTCTGCGCGTTTCCGGACGCGTTCACCAGGCATCCACGGGTGCTGGTGGTGTTCCGGCAGTTGTCCCTGCTGTGGGCGCTGGTGTTCATCACCAACGGCGCGGTCACGCTGTGGATGCTCGCGCAGCGCACCATCGAGAACTTCCTGCTCGTGTCCACGGCCGGCTCGTGGAGCGTGATCGGACTGGCGATCGTCGTGTCGCTGCTGTGGTTCCGCCGCGCGCTGCGCGGTGAGGGCATCGCGCTGCGGATGGGCGCTAGCTGATTCCCTCTTCGATCGCGAACCGGGTCAGGTCGGGACGACGGCGGCGGCCGGTCTTGTCGCGGATGCGTTCCAGGTAGGAGCGCACGGTGCGGACGCTGATCGACATGGCCTCGGCGATGTCGGCGTCGCGTTCCCCGGCCGCGACCAGTGACAGCACCTGCCGTTCCCGGTCCGAGAGCAGGCTCCTCGCGTCGCGGGTGGAGTTCAGCAGGAACGACGCGAGCGCGGGCGAGACGTAGGTGTTGCCGGCGGCGATCTCCCGGACCGCGCGCAGGATGTCGGCGCCATCGGCGTCCTTCGACAGGTAGCCGCGGGCCCCGGCGGAGATGGCGCCGAGCACCTCTTCCTGGCCCGCGTGCGCGGACACCACCAGTACCTTGTGCCCCATCGCCACGACCTTCTGCACCGCGGCGGAATCGGTGACACCACGCAACTTCAGGTCGAGTACGACGACGCAGCCTGCCGGTTCCCGCGCCGCCGCGAACGCGGCCACCGAATCGGCCACCGGGGCGAGTTCGATGTCCTCCGCCTCGGCGAGCACGCGGGCGACCGCGGTCCGGTACAGCGGATGATCCTCGATGACGCCGGCCCGTATCCGCGGCTGACCGCTCATCTGCCCCTCCTGTGGACATTTCTACCGGCAGAAATCGCCACCCGGACGTTTATTCTGTACCAGGAAACAACGAGAGGCGTCGAACTTGACCACCGCCGATGCCCGCATCCCGGGTATGTCCGGGAGCGGCGACCCGACCACCAGCCGGAGGGGCTGGCTGTCCTCCGTGCTCGCCTCCCGCATGGTACCGATCCGGGTGTCCCAGCTGGCGGCCTGGGAACTGACGATCGTGACGATCCCGCTGACCGTCCATCTCGTCGGTGTGGCGGGCCGCGTCACGATCGCGATCGCCGCCCTGCTGGTCTTCGCCACCACCTCCGTCCGCGTCGCCGGGCGGCATTTCGCCGGCTGGACGCTGACCTGGATCTCCTACCGTCTGCTGCAGCACGACGACCGCAAACTGGCCGGCGATCCGCTGCTGGCGCTGGCCGCGGACTTCCGGATGCGCCAGCACGTGGACCGGGCCGGCCACCGCTACGGCGTGGTCGGTGTCGGCGACGGCTGGAGCGTGGTCCTGCGGCTGCCGGGCGAGCCCGGCGAGAAGGTGCTCGACGTGCTGCGGGAAGCCTGCCGGGACCGGGAAATCCCGCTCGCCAGTGCGCAGCTCACGATCCGCACCGACGGCGTCCACCGCGTGTGCCTGGTGGCCGCGCGCTTCCGCCCCACCGACGCGCCGTTGGCCGCGTTGTCCCGTGGCCGGGGCGAGCTCGGCCAGCTGCGCGCGACCACGCGCGCCGCGCTCGGCGTGGTGGGCGCGCTCGCCGAGGCCGGGTACGCCGCCACGGTGCTGGAAGCCGGTGAGCTGGCGGCCGAACTCCGCGCGAGTATCGGCGAAACCGGCGCGTCGTCCGAGGTTTCCGACGGGTGGCAGGCCTGGACGGCGGCCGGTACCAGCCAGTCCGGCTTCTCCGGCGACGCCCGCGCGCTCGGCACGCACGCGCGCGGCGCGTTGTTCACCGTCTCGTCCTACACCGTCACGTCGGACGGGATGCGCGAGGAGATCACCGTGCGCGCGGCCGGCACCCGCACCGCACCGACGACGAGGGATTTCGACGTTCCCGTCGTTGCGCTCTACGGCCGTCAGGAATCGGCCGTCCGGCGTAGCCTCCCACTCGCCCTCACCCGGTGAAACAGTTTCCCGACTTCCGTAGGTACCTGGTGAGGCGGCAACGAAATACGTTCGGCGTTGTCGTTCTTCCCTTTGACGCCGGAGGTTGATTCCCATGCGAAAAATGGGTGCGGTCCTGCTTGCCGCGACGGCCATCGCGGGGGCTGGCACCGCGACCGCGCAGGCTGCCGAACCGCTCATCATCGGTGGTGACACGGTGAGTTCCGCACCGTGGGGCGCCCAGATCTACTGGGACGACGCGACCGATTTCGGCGGCTTCAACTGCTCGGGAACCATTATCGCGGCGCAGTGGGTGCTCACCGCGCAGCATTGCCTCAACGATCCCGGAATGCACGTCAAGATCGGAAATGTCTCGCTCGGCCAGGGCACCGACGTGGACGTCGACCAGCAGCTCGCCTCGCCCAACGGCGACATCGCGCTGCTGCACCTGACCCAGCCGGTCGAGACCACGTACATGCGGCTCGCCGACAGCGATCCGGCGGTCGGCGACACCAACCAGATCTATGGCTGGGGCCGCACCGAGGGCACCAGCCCGCCCTCGGACACCCTCAAGACCGCGGACGTGCGCGTGACCGGCGACGGCACCGACGCCTACGGCGGTGACGCGATCACCAGCCAGGGCGTGACGGGTTCGTCGTGGCACGGCGACTCCGGCGGCCCGCAGCTCGCCGGCGGCAAGCAGGTGGGGGTCTGCTCGACAGGTGAGAACGACGGTTCGCAGACCGACGGCACGCAGAACTACGCCAAGATCTCGGCCAGCCGGTCGTGGATCAGCGAGACGGCAGGCGTGTGAGCTGTGGGAAAGTAGCCGGGTGAGCAAGCGCCCGTATGTCCTGGCCTCGGCCGCCATGTCGCTCGACGGCAGGCTCGACGACACCGGTGACACGCGGTTGCTGCTCTCCAGTCCGGCGGATTTCACCCGCGTCGACCGGGTTCGCGCCAGTGTGGACGCGATCCTGGTCGGCGCGAACACCATCCGCGCCGACAATCCCCGGCTGCTTTCCCGGTCCGGTCCCTCTCCGGTGAAGGTCACGCTGACCTCGACCGGGAACCTGGATCCGGACGCGAACTTCTTCACCACCGGTGAGGTGGACAAGCTCGTCTACGCGCCGTCCCCGATCGTGCCCGGCCTGGCGTCGCGGCTGGCCAACGCGACCGTCGTGGACGCCGGGGACCCGTTCGACCCGCACCGCATGCTCGCCGATCTGGCGGACCGCGGCATCGGGCGGCTGATGGTCGAGGGCGGCGAGCGGGTGCACACCATGTTCTTCACCGAGGACCTGGTGGACGAGCTGCAGCTGGTGGTGGCGCCGCTGTTCGTCGGCGACGGGCAGGCGCCGCGGTTCGTCGGGCCCGGCAAGTACCCACAGGGCCGGATGCTGCTGGCGGAGGTGCGGCAGCTGGAGGACGTCGTGCTGCTGCGGTACCTGACAGGGCAGGCGGCGAAGGACCACGCGCGGCTGCGCGAGGCGATCACACTCGCCGACGAATGCCCGCCGTCCACGACGTTCCGCGTCGGCGCGATCGTGACGGACGCCGACGACCGGGTGCTCGCGACGGGCTACTCGGGTGAGACCGACCCGCACGACCACGCCGAGGAGGTCGCACTGGCCAAGCTCGGCAACGACCCGCGGCTTGCCACGGCGACGATCTACAGCTCGCTGGAACCGTGCAGCTCCCGCACCTCGCGGCCGGCATCGTGCACGCAGCACATCCTCGACGCCGGCATCCCCCGCGTGGTCTTCGCCTGGCGCGAGCCGGCGCTGTTCGTGGACTGCGTCGGCGCGGAAACCCTGCGTGCGGCAGGTCGGGAGGTCGTCGAGCTGCCCGAGCTGGCGGACGCGGTCAAGCGCACGAACAGTCATCTGCCAGGGATCAATACGGAACCCACATCGTGACCCGCGTGCCCCGGCCCGGCCGCGATTCGATCCGGCACCAGCCGCCGACCTCCGACAGTCGTGCCTTCATCGACTCGCTCACGCCGAAGCCCGCGGGCCGCTGTCCCTCGTCGTAGCCGGCGCCGTGGTCGCGGATGATCACCGCGATCCCGCCGTCGCGCTCCTCCATCCGCACCACGACCTCGCGCGTGCCCGCGTGCTTGATCGTGTTCCGCAACGCCTCGCGCGCCGCGTCACGCACCGCCGTGCGGCGGGCCTCGGACAGACGGTCGTCGCCGATGTCCGCCAGGGCGAGTTCGGCACGCAGGCCCTCCCGCGCCATTTCCGCCGCCAGCGCGGCAAGCTCGGCGGACAGCCCGTCGGTGCTCGCGTTCGCGCTCAGGGCCCGGCGTAGTTCGGCCGCCTGGGCGCGGGCGGCGGTGCGCAGCCGCGCGAGCTGGGCGCGCGGTTCGGTTTCGTCGGCGTTCGCGCCGAGTGCCATCGCCTCCAGGCCCTGCAGCACGGTGTCGTGCAGGACGCGTTCGGTGCGGACCCGTTCGGAATCGTGCCCGATGCGCAGCCCGATGGCGAGCGCGATGCGGGTGCCGAGACCGAGCAGGATCAACGCACCGGTCGCGGTCACGACGGCGACCAGCAGCAGCCCGGCCCCGTTGACCAGGCCCGCGACCTCACCGCGCCCCAGCAGTGCGACACCGGCCAGCGCGCCCACCACACCGGCCACCACGCCATGGCACATCGTCCACAACGCCACCGTGCCGGTCAGCGACACCAGCGCCACCGCCCCGCCCGGCGGACCCACCACGCACACCAGAACCGTGAGCACCGCGTCCGCGGCCAGCAGGAACCACGTGACGCGGCCCGTGCTGTCCCGCACCCGCAGCCGCACCGCGAAAGCCGCGATGTTGCCGGCGACGGCGATCCAGGTGACGACGGTCAGCGCGAGGCCGGCACCGGCATCGAGGGCCACGGACAACCACGCCACGGGCAGCAGCACGCTCCGGTACGCCAGCGGCAGCAGCACGGCGTACCGCGTCGCCCTGACCATCAGCGGATCCACCCGCGGTGACACCCGGCTCGCTGCCATCGCGCGCATCCGCCGCACCGGAGGTTGTGGTGCGGGGTCGCCGATCTCCGGCGGCAGGTCCTCCGGAGTGGACGCGAGAACCGGAGCGCCGCGCCGGAGCAACGCCGTCAGAAACGTCGACCCCCGCGCCAAAGCAGCCCCCCGAAGCCATCCGTCAGTGCAAATCGAGGCCGAGGTCCAGGGCCGGCGAGGAGTGCGTGAGCGCTCCTACCGCAAGATAATCCACCCCCGTCCGCGCATATGCACGGGCATTCGCCAATTTCAGGCCACCGGAGGCCTCCAGCCGGGCCTTCGGCGCCACCTCGTCACGCAGCCGCACGGCCTTGGCGCAGTCCTCGGGCACGAAGTTGTCCAGCAGGATCTCGTCGGCCCCCGCGGAAAGTGCTTCCTCGAGCTGCGCGAGGGTGTCCACCTCGACCTCGCACGGCAGTTCGGGCGCGTGCCGCCGCACCGCCGCCAGCGCCGCGCCGACCGAACCGGCCGCGACGACGTGGTTGTCCTTGATCAGCACCGCGTCGCCGAGCGCCATCCGGTGGTTCACCCCGCCGCCGCAGCGCACGGCGTACTTCTCCAGCGACCGCAGCCCCGGCAAGGTCTTGCGGGAGTCCCTGATCCGGCAGCCGGTACCGTCCACTTCGGACACCCACGCGGCGGTGGCGGTCGCGATGCCGGACAGGTGACACAGCAGGTTCAGCGCCGTGCGCTCGGCCGTCAGCAGTCCGCGTACCGGACCACGCACCACGAGGGCGGGCTCCCCGGCGAGCAGCACGCTGCCGTCCTCGCGCGCCGCGAGCACCTCGTAGCCGGAGCCGAGCACCTCGTCGAACACGGCCAGCACCGCGGGCACTCCGGCGAGGGTGCCCGGCGAGCGCGGGACGATCTCGGCGAGCGCGGTCGCCTCGGCGGGAACGGTGGCCTCGGTGGTCGCGTCCGGGCCGTAGCGCAGATCCTCGGCCAGCGCGGTCTTCACGACACGCCGCAGGTCCTCGATCTCGTGGTCGTTCATGCCACTTCCTCCGCGGCGATGGGGTCGGCCAGCACGGGCTGCCCGGACGGGCTGAGCCGGATGAGCTGGCTGCGCTGCCACGTATCGTCATCCCGGTCCGGGAAATCGGCGCGGACATGGCAGCCGCGCGATTCCGTGCGCCGCCCGGCCGCCGCGACCAGCGCCTGCGCGACCAGAGTCAGCGCCGCGTCCTCCACGTCGCGGTGCGAGCGCACCACACTATCCTGAATGGACAGATCGAGCACGGAGCCGAGCACGGCGAGGCCGTCGGCGTCCCGGCCGATCGCGGCGTAATGGCTCATCAGCCGTTGCAGCGCGTCACGTTCGGCGATCGGTACCGGCCTCGGTCGCGGCGCGAGGGCCTGCCTCGGATCGGCCAGCGCACCCGCCGCGAGATCGGCCGCGACGGCGTCCGCGGCCGCGGTACCGGCGACGAGACCTTCGAGCAAACTGTTGGAGGCCAAGCGATTCGCGCCGTGCAAGCCGGTGCGCGCCACCTCACCCGCGGCGTAGAGCCCACGCACGCCGGTGCGCCCGTCAGTACCGGCCTGCACGCCGCCACACGCGAAATGCGCCGCCGGGGTAACGGGAATCGGGTCGCCGGCCGGATCGACGTCGATCGCCCGGCATGCCGCGTACACCGTCGGGAAGCGACGCGCGAAGTCCGGAACCGAAGTGGCGTCAAGGAAAACGTGATCGTCGATGCCACCGGGTGCTTCGATCATGCGCCGCGTGATGGCCGCGGAGACGACGTCACGCGGCGCGAGATCCAGCAACGGGTGCACGCCCTGCATCACCGATTCGCCCGCGCCGTCCAGCAGCACCGCGCCCTCGCCGCGCACCGCCTCGGTGACCAGCGGCAAGCGACCCCGCGCGCCCGGCGTGTACAGCACCGTGGGGTGGAACTGCACGAACTCCAGATCCGCGGCCTGCGCGCCGGCCCGCAACGCGAGCGCGAGTCCGTCGCCGGTGGCGATTTCGGGATTGGACGTGGCCTGGTACAGCTGGCCGAGCCCGCCGGTCGCGAGCAGCACGGCCGGGGCACGCAGCACGCCGGCCACGCCGTCGGGGTCCAGCACCGTCACGCCCGCGACGTCGCCGAGCGGCGTGAGCAGCGCGTCGACCGCGATGTGCCGCTCCAGCACGGGAAGCCGGCGCCCGGTCGCCTCGGCGACGAGGGTGCGCTCGACCTCGGCACCGGTGGCGTCCCCGCCGGCGTGGATCACGCGGAACGCGCTGTGCCCGCCCTCGCGCGTGCGTGCCAGCAGACCCTCCGCGCCGGAATCGAAGCGGGCGCCCACCTGACGCAACCAGGACACCGCCTTCGGCCCGCCGTGCAGAATCGCGCGCACCGCATCGGGTTCGCAGAGCCCGGCGCCCGCGAGGAGCGTGTCCTCGGCGTGCCGGGCGACCGAGTCACCGTGGTCGTGCTGGTCCTCCAGCACCACCGCGACGCCGCCCTGGGCCCAGCGCGTGTTGCCGTCCTCGACCGCCGCCTTGGTGACGACGAGGACGCGGAGCCCGAGTTCCTGGGCCCGCAACGCCGCCGTCAGACCGGCCACGCCACTGCCCAGCACGAGCAGATCCGCCCTGGCTTCCCATTTCGAAGTTTTCGACTGGAGGTCGGTAATCATTCGCCGCCGCCGGGCTTGCCGATCTCGATCATCCGCTGCACCGAGGCACGGGCACTGGCCGCGATGTCCGGGTCGACATGCACCTCGTCGGCTCCCTCCCGCAACGCGCGCAGCAGCGCGGCGGGCGTGATCATCTTCATGAACCGGCACGAGGCGCGGTCGTTCACCGCGCGGAAGTCGATCTCCGGCGCGGCCTTGCGCAGCTGGTGCAGCATGCCGACCTCGGTGGCCACCAGCACCGAACGCGCCTTGGTGTCACGGGCCTCGTGCACCATGTCGCCGGTCGAGAGGATCTTGACCTTGTCCTTGGGCACGGTGCCCTCGCCGGCGAGGTAGAGCGCCGAGGTGGCGCAGCCACATTCGGGGTGGATGAACAGGTCGGCGTCCGGATTCTCGGCCGCACGCTGGGCCAGTTCGGGACCGTTGATACCCGCGTGCACATGGCACTCGCCGGCCCAGATGTGGATGTTGTCCCGGCCCGTCTCGCGCTTGACGTGCGCACCGAGGAACTGGTCCGGGCAGAAGAGAACTTCCTGGTCAGCGGGGATCGAGGCGACCACGTCGACCGCGTTCGAGGACGTGCAGCAGATATCGGTCTCCGCCTTGACCTCGGCCGTGGTGTTGACGTAGGAGACGACCACCGCGCCGGGGTGCTGCGCCTTCCACTCGCGCAGCTGGGCGCCGGTGATCGAGTCCGCGAGCGAGCAACCCGCCCGCGCGTCCGGGATCAGCACGGTCTTCTCCGGTGCGAGGATCTTCGCGGTCTCGGCCATGAAGTGCACGCCGCAGAAGACGATCGTGGACGCGTCGCTGGCGGCCGCGATCCTGGACAGCGCCAGCGAGTCACCGGTGTGGTCGGCGATGTCCTGGATCGCCGGCGCCTGGTAGTTGTGCGCGAGCAGCACCGCGTCCCGGTCGCGGGCGAGCTTGCGCACCTCCTCGGCCCACGCCTCGTCCGGCTCGACACCGGTGTACGGCGCCAGATCCCGCAAAGCCATTCCGGGCATTTGCCCCTCCTAGACGGCTCCTGGTTTTCGCCTTACAATCGAAAACCGTGCGCAGCCATATTAACAGCAGTGCCCCACTGGCACACGAGGTTTTGGCGGCTGTATTACAAGTGCGTACGCCACACTGAGAGTGCTGCTGTGGCGCCGCGCGCTCGATCCGCACCTCGGCCGCTGGTCGCTGCCGGGCGGACGGCTGCGGCCGGACGAGGATGTGGAGACCTCGATCCGGCGGCAGCTCGCGGAGAAGGTCGACATCCGGCAGCTCAAGCACGTCGAGCAGCTCGCGGTGTTCAGCGCGCCCGATCGCGTGCCGGGCCCGCGGGTGGTCGCGACCGCGTTTCTGGGGTTGGTGCCCTCGGATGTCGATCCGGAGGTGCCGGAGGACACCCGGTGGCACGAGGTGGACGACCTGCCACGCACGGCTTTCGATCACCGGGAGATCGTGCTGGGGGCCCGCGACCGGCTGCGGTCGAAACTGAGCTACACCAACGTCGGCTTCGCGCTCGCCCCGCGCGAGTTCACGATCTCCGCACTACGCGAGATCTACTCGGCGGCGCTGGGGTACAAGGTGGACGCCACAAACCTGCAGCGCGTGCTCGCCCGCCGCGGCCTGCTGGAGCCCACGGGCCACACGGCCCCGTCCGGCCGCGGCGGTGGCCGCCCGGCCGCGCTGTTCTCCTTCGGCTGCGAGGGAATCCAGGTGACGGACCCGTTCGCGGTGTTCCGGCCGCCCCCTTCGCGACGCTGAGCGGGACACCCCGATCCGAAGTACCGTGTAGGCCGTGACGGATGCGGACCGGCCGGATGGCGACAAGGCGACCTTGCCGCTGTTCCCCCTGCAGACCGTGCTCCTTCCTGGTGCCGTGTTGCCGCTGCATCTGTTCGAGCCGCGCTACCGGCAGCTCGCCGTCGATCTGCTGACCGGCGCGGTGCCGGACCGGCGCTTCGGCATCGTCGCGATGCGAACGGCCGCCGTGCGCGAGGTGGAGACCACCGACCATGTGCACACCGTCGGCTGCACGGCACTACTCGGGGACAGCAAACGCCTGCCGGACGGGCGCTTCGACATCGTCACCACCGGCGAGCGGCGCTTCCGCCTGCTCGACGTCGACCACACGCGCGCCCCCTACCTGATCGGCACCGTCGAATGGCTCGGTGACGAGCGCATGCCCAGCGGCGCGGCCGAGGCCACCGCGCGGCTGTCCGAGGCGGCGCGCTCGGCGTACCGGCGCTACTGCGAGGCGGCCTGGGAGCGTGGGTCATGGACGAGCCCACCGCCGGACACGCCCGCCGCCGACCTGGCGTACCTGCTCGCCGCCGATTGCCTGCTCCCCCTCGCCGACCGCCAGCTCCTGCTGGAGGAAACCCACCCGCTGCGGCGGCTGCGCACGGTGTGCCGCCTGCTGTCCCGCGAGGCCGGTTTCCTCTCCACACTGCACGCCGTCCCCGCACCGCCGCCCGACCTGCCGACGGTCACCACCCGGGCGAGCCTGAACTGAGCGGGGCGACGAGGCGGATCGAGAAGACACTCACCGCACTACGGGGCCAGGACAGAGTCTACTTAGGACGGCTAGCCCAGCCGCCTGCCGAGGTCGTCGCGGCCGTTCCAGCCCGCGAGCAGGCCATACACGATCGCGGTCGCCAGCGGCTGCAGCACGATGACCCAGCCGGATTCGAGCCGCGGCGCCTTCTCGATCACGTCACCGACCTTGGGCGTGGTCGCGATCGTGTACAGGCTGTTGGCGAGCGCGCCGCCCATCGTCATGGCGAGCCAGCCCGCGAGCAGGCCGCCGAGCACCGCCGCGATCATGATCACCGGGCCGCGGCGCTCGCGCATCAGCCACACCACCGCGCCCGTCACGACCCCGGCACCGGCACCGAGCATGCCGAAGATCGCGATGTCGTCGAACCGGTGCCAGCTCTCCAGCTGCAACGGGATGAGCTGGTTGCCGTCGAACACGCGCATCCGCTCGGGCGGCGCGAGCCTCGACCAGATCCAGCCGAGCGGGATGCCGACGAGACCGATGAGCGACAACACGCTGATCGCGGGCAGCAGATCGGCCTTCACGACCACCCGCGGCGGTTTCCGGGGCAGGCTGAACACCGTCCGCGGACCTTCGATCGGGCCCTGCTCGGCCACTGGCGTGTCTCCCTCTCACCGCGTCGCTGGCAGAAGGGAGACTAGCTGGTGCCCTCGCTCGTGTACTCACCGTGTCGGCTGCATCGCGCCGACCAGCCCGCCGGGGTCACCTGGACGACCATCCGGCGGGCGCACTGGGCGCAGAAGCGCGGCGGCTCCAGCAGCGTCCTCGGCGTGCGGCACGCCGTGTGGTCACCGCTTGAGGGGTGGCCACAGTGCACGCAGTACACCTGCGCGGTCATGGTCACAACGTCTCGCTCAGCGCCTTGATCGGCATCTTGAGCTCGTCGAGCATCTCCAGATCCGCGCTGGCCGGCCGGCCGAGGTTGGTCAGGTAGTTGCCGACGATGATCGCGTTGATCCCGCCCAGCATGCCCTGCTCGGCACCGAGGTCGCCCAGCGTCAGCTCCCGGCCGCCGGCGAACCGCAGCATCGTGCGCGGCATCGCGAGCCGGAACGCGGCGACGACGCGCAGCGCGTCCTTGCCCTCGACGGTCTCGTAGTTCTCGTACGGGGTGCCCGGCTGCGGGATGAGGAAGTTCATCGGCACCTCGTCGGGCTCCAGCTCGGCGAGCTGCACCGCGAACTCGGCGCGCTGCTCGACGGTCTCCCCCATGCCGATGATGCCGCCGGAGCAGACCTCCATCCCGGCGTCGCGCACCATCCGCAGCGTCTCCCAGCGCTCCTCCCAGGCGTGCGTCGTGACGACCTCAGGGAAGTGGGAGCGCGCGGTCTCGAGGTTGTGGTTGTAGCGGTGCACGCCCATCTCGACCAGCTCGTCGACCTGCTCCTGGGTGAGCATGCCGAGCGAGCACGCGATCTGGATGTCGTTGCCGTCCTCGCGGATCGCCTTGACACCCTCGCGGACCTGCGAGAGCAGCCGCTTGTCCGGACCGCGCACGGCGGCCACGATGCAGAACTCGGTGGCGCCGGTGTCCGCGGTCTGTCGCGCGGCCTTGACCAGGCCCGGGATGTCCAGCCACGCGGAGCGCACCGGCGTGGGGAACCGGCCGGACTGCGAGCAGAAGTGGCAGTCCTCCGGGCAGCCGCCGGTCTTGAGGCTCACGATGCCCTCGACCTCGACCTCGGGACCGCACCAGCGCATCCGCACCTCGTGTGCGAGCGCGAGCAGCTCGGACAACCGCTCGTCCTCCAGCCGCAGCACGTCGAGCACCTGCTGCTCGGTCAGGCCGACTCCGCGTTCGAGGACCTGCTCCCGCGCGACGGCGAGCACGTCGGTCTGTTCGGGCGCTGAGGTCACGGACATCTCCTCTTCGAGCGACTGCGGTCAGCTAGTCATGCTGCCCTACGTCATGGGTACCGGCATAGCGACGCGTGTCACGTTCGGGCCGAGGCGCTCTTCTCGAAGCATTCGGAATCAAAATCGCCGCCGAACCACGGTGACAAACCGGCACGGGCACGCGCCAGGAACGTCGCCCGGTCGAGTCCCGTGACGCCCTCGGCCAGCGCGCCGAGCAGTGGCGCACCCGCGGCGACCGGCAGATCGGCCACGTTGGACAGCATCGCGAGATCGGGTTCGGCCGGCCAGGAGCCGATCACCAGACCCGAGACGTGCAGCCCGCGCGCCGTCGCGACCTCCGCGGTGAGCGCGGTGGCGTTCAGCGTGCCCAGCCCCGGTTCGGCGACCAGCAGCAGCACCGAGCCCAGCGCCCAGGCGACATCGGCCAGCGTGCTGCCGTCCGGTCCGTAGCGCACGAGCAGCCCGCCGGCGCCCTCGATCAGCACGAGGTCGTGGGTCTGGTCGAGCTCGGTCGCCGCGGCGGCGATCTCGGCGGGGCTCAGCACGGGCTGCCCGCTGCGCCGCGCCGCCGCCTCCGGCGACAGCGGGTCCGGGTAGCGCCGCAGCTCGCGCGTGGTGACCTCGCCCGCGAGGCGGACCACCTCGGCGAGGTCACCGGGCTCGTCCGCCGCGACCCCGGTCTGCGCGGGTTTGAGCACGGCGACCCGGCGGCCGCCGCTTCTGGCCAGCGCGGCGATCGCGGCGGTCACCGCGGTCTTGCCGACGCCGGTACCGGTTCCGGTCACCACGAGCATGCTCACGGAATTTCACCGTAGTACCGGCGTCGGCAGGACAACGTGCCACCGCCCTACTGGGGAGTGACGATCCGGTTACCCGCCGGCCCGAACGTCCCGGTCTCCGAGTCGTAGACGTGCACGCGGGCGGCGCCGACGTCGAAGTACATCCCGATCAGCTCGATGTCCCCGCGCGCCTCGGCCCGCGCGATCGTCGGGTACTCGCGCAGCCGTTCCAGCTGCTGCAGCACGTTGTGCAGGGCCAGCTGGTCGGCCTCGGACTCCGGGATCTCGCCCTCGATCGTGACCGGTGCGGCCGAGCGTGCCCTCGCCAGGCTCGGCTCACCGTGCCGCAGCCACGACCGCAGCGCGGGTGCGTCGTCGGGCGCGCCACCGAGCAGGGCCTTCATCGCCCCGCACGAGGAATGCCCGCACACCACGATCTCGCGCACCTTGAGCACGTCCACCGCGAACTCCAGCGAGGCCCCGATCGACGCGTCGGCGCCGTCGGCACACGTCGCGTGGTCGGGTACCAGGTTGCCGATGTTGCGCATGGTGAACAGATCGCCCGGCCCGCTGCTGGTGATCACGTTCGGCACGATCCGCGCGTCACCACATGTCAGGAACAGGGTTTCGGGCTCCTGCTTGTTGGCCAGCTTGCTCAGGTACGGCCGGACCAGCCGGGACGTGCGCCGCTCGAACTCCACCATGCCGCGGTGCATCGAGCCACGCTGCCGGGGCACCTCCGCCGCGACCCCCTCGGCCGCTTCCTTCTCCTGCCACTCCGACCACGGCGCGAACCACCTCGGCACCACGTTGCGCGCGCCGGCCTTGCTCACCGTCGGCTCGCCCGCCTTGCTGCGCTCGTAGTACGGATGGCCGACCTCGTCGACGATCACCTCACCACCGGCGCGTTCGTGCGAATGCTGCCAGGTCGAGAGCGTGTCGAACGCGGCGTGATCCATGTAGTCCACCAGCAGTTCCAGCGTGACCCGGCTGCCCCGCGGAATGCCACCGAGCACAGTGGACAGTCGTGGAATGGACAGTGCGGACAGTGCTCCCTCCACCACGACACGCCACTCGTCGCCGTCCTGCTCGGCGTGAATTCCGGACCACAGCAGCCTGCGCAGCATCAGCAGCGCCGCGGCGGCGATCCCGATCAGCACACCGGTCAGCAGGTCGATCGCCACGACGCCGATCAGCGTGATCAGGTACACGGGCAGATCTCCGTGCCGCAGCACGGTTTTGATGTGCTCGAAGTTGACCAGCTTCGCACCGACGTGCACCAGCAGGCCGGCCAGCGCGGCGAGCGGGATGTTACGCAGCAGGCCGGCGAGCACCGCGACGAACAGCAGGATCCACAACCCGTGCAGGATCGCCGAGGTCCTGGTGCGCGCCCCGGTCTGCACGTTGGTGGAGCTGCGCACGATCACGCCGGTGACCGGCAGCCCGCCGATCGCGCCGGAGGCCATGTTCGCCGCGCCCTGGCCGAGCAGTTCGCGGTTGAGGTCGGCGCGTTCGCCGGTGTGCATCTTGTCCACGGCCACCGCGGAAAGCAGGCTCTCCACGCTGGCGACGAGCGCGATCGTGACCACCGCGAGGCCGAAGTCGAACCAGCCGCCGTCCGGGAACATCGGGACGAAGCTGATGTCGAGCACGTTCGCCGGCACGTCCACCCGCGGCACGGACATGTTCAGCGCGACCGAGAGCACGGTCACCGCGACGACCGCCACGAGCGGCCCCGGCACCTTGCGCACGGCGGCGGGCAGCCTGCCCCAGACGAGCAGGATCGCGATGGTGAGCAGGCCGATGATCGTCGCGGCACCGTGCGGGTTGATCACCTGCCGCGGCAGTTCGAGCAGGTTGTCGATCGGCGAGCTCTGCGCGCTGCCACCGAAAACGATGTGCAGCTGGGCGAGCACGATCGTGACGCCGATACCGGCCAGCATGCCGTGCACGATCGCGGGCGAGATCGCCAGCGCGGCACGCGCGATGCGGCTGAGCCCGAGCACGATCTGCAGCGCGCCCGCGAGCACCGTGATGGCACATGTGGCGGCCCAGCCGAACTCGTTGATCGTCTCCGCCATGATCACCGTCAGCCCGGCGGCCGGACCGCTGACCTGCAGCGCCGAACCGCCGAGGGCACCGGCCACGACGCCACCGACGATCGCCGCGATGAGGCCGGCGACGATGGGCGCGCCCGAGGCGAGCGCGATACCGAGCGAGAGCGGCACCGCGACCAGGAACACCACCAGCGACGCGGGCACATCGTGCCGGAGGTTGTCCAGAATGGACTGCCGGCGTCGGTTCGGGCCTGGTGGAGCGTGCTCGCGTTCGCGTGCGGACATGTCGATCATTCACGCCTCCGTGATCATTTCCCCGAGCGCGGGGGTGGAATGGATGAGCTGGCTGTCCCCAGTGACGAGCCGATAGCCCATGAATACCGAAGAATGCGACGAATGTCCGATATGCGAAGACGCTTTCACGTATCGCCGGTAGCGGGTAGTGACTGTCCAACAGCGACCACAATGATCAAAACCAGCGGACGGCGTGATCACGCGCGCTAAGACGTGAACAAGATCCACGCTCCGTAGTGACAGGAACCTCTATGGTCCTGGTCACACCACTTCGGGTGATCTTGTCCGCGAGTGGTGGGTCAGGCCGCCGCGGCGACCGCCACCATGGCGTCGGCGATGGCCGCGACCTCGGTTTCCGTGCAGACGAAGGGCGGCATCGCGTAGACGAGATCGCGGAACGGGCGCAACCACACTCCGCAGTCAGCCACCACGTCGGTGGCCTTGGCCATGTCGACCTCGTGGTCCAGTTGGACGACCCCGATGGCCCCCAGTACACGAACGTCGCGCACCGCGCCGATGCCCGCGGTTGCGGAGAGCCCGGTTTTCAGGCCCGCTTCGATGCCCCGGACGCGGGCCTGCCAGTCCTGGCCGAGCAGCACGTCGATGGAGGCGTTCGCGACCGCCGAGGCCAGCGGATTGCCCATGAACGTCGGCCCGTGCGCGAGCACCGGAAGCTCTCCGCGGGAGATACCGTCGGCGATCCGTGGCGTGCACAACGCGGCGGCCATGCTCAGGTAGCCGCCGGTCAGCGCCTTGCCGAGGCACAGCACGTCCGGTGTGACGCCCGCGTGCTCAGCGGCGAACATCACGCCGCTACGCCCGAAGCCCGTCGCGATCTCGTCGAAGATCAGCAGCACGTCGTGTGCCTCGGTCAGTTCCCGCAGCGCACGCAGGTAACCGGGGTTGTGGAAGCGCATCCCGCCGGCGCCCTGCACGACCGGTTCGACGATCACCGCGGCCAGCTCGTCCGCGTGCCGCTCGATCTCCGCCGCCAGTGTGTCCACATAGGACTCGTCGACCGGCGCGGTGAAACCAGCGGGCGGCGCGGGCACGAAAACCTGCTCCGGCAGCACACCCCGCCACAGCGAATGCATGCCGCCGTCGGGATCGCAGACGCTCATCGGATGGAACGTGTCGCCGTGGTAGCCGCCGCGCCAGGTCAGCAGCCGCCGCTTTCCCTTGCGCCCCAAGGACTGCCAGTACTGCAGGCACATCTTGACAGCGACCTCGATCGAAACCGAGCCGGAATCGCACAGGAAAACGTGCTCCAGCCCGTCCGGGGTCAGCTCGACCAGTTTCGTGGCGAGGCGGATCGCGGGCTCGTGGGTGAGCCCGCCGAACATGACGTGACTCATCCGGCCGGCCTGCTCGGTCAGCGCCGCGTCCAGCACCGGGTGCCGGTAGCCGTGGATCGCGGCCCACCACGAGGACATCCCGTCGATCAGCTCACGACCGTCGGCCAGCCGCAGCCGGACCCCGGCGGCCTCGCTCACCAGCAACGGCTCGACCCGGCCCGGCATGGGACCGTACGGGTGCCACACATGCCGGGCGTCCAGGTCGAGCAACGTCGCGGGATCCATGCCCGCACTCTAAGTCGGGTATTACCGGACGCGCACCGGCAGGGCCTCCAGACCCCGCATCAGCGTGCTGTCCCGCCAGCTCAGCCGCTCCGGCTCGCCGTCGAGCACGATCTCACCGAACCGGTTCAGCAGCCTGCCGAGCGCGATCTCGGCCTCCAGCCTGGCCAGCGGGGCGCCCACGCAGTAGTGGATGCCGTGCCCGAACGCCAGATGGCCGCCCGCGGGGCGGGTGATGTCGAGCTTGTGCGGCTCGGCGAACCGTTCCCCGTCGCGGTTGGCGGCCAGCAGCGAGATCATCACGAACTCGCCCTCGGGGATCTCGACGTCACCCACCCGGACCGGTTCCGCGGTGAAGCGCAGCGTCGCGATGTTGACCGGGCCCTGGAACCGCAGGAACTCCTCGATCGCGCCCGGCAGCAGCGACGGATCGGCCCGTAACGCGGCGAGCTGGTCGGGGTTCTCCAGCAGCCCCAGCACGCCGTTGCCGATCAGGTTCACCGTGGTCTCGTGCCCGGCGACGAGCAGCAGGAACGCCATCGAGATCAGCTCGACCTCGGAGAGCCGGTCGCCCTCATCGGACACGTGGGTGAGATCGGACAGCAGGTCCTGCGTCGGGTTCGCGCGCTTGTCGGCGATCAGTTCCTGCAGATACGCGGCCAGTTCCGCGGAGTGCCGGCGTAGTTGCTCGGGACTGACCGAGGAGACGATCGTGTTGGACCACACGCGGAACGATTCGCGGTCGCCGGTGGGGATGCCGAGCAGCTCGCAGATGACCGTGATGGGCAGCGGGAACGCGAAGGACTCCAGCAGGTCGACCGAACCCGCGGCGGCCACCTGGTCCAGCAGTTCGTCGGTGATCTGCTCGATCCGCGGCCGCAGGCGCGAGACGGTGCGGGCGGTGAAGGCCTTGTTCACGAGCTTGCGCAGGCGGGTGTGGTCCGGTGGATCACTGTTGAGCATGTGCTCGGCGATCAGCGAGGACGCCGCCGGGCCGCCGCTGCCGGTGATCCTCGACGCGAACAGCTCGCCGATGCGCTTGTTGTCCTTGGACAGCCGCGGATCCGCCAGCAACGTCCTGGCCTCGGCGTAGCCGCTCACGAGCCACACCCGCAGCCCGCGCGGCATGACCGCCTGCCGGACCGGCGCCCCGGCGCGGAGCCGGTCGTAGACGGTGTGCGGGTTCTGCATGAAGTCGAGGTCGAGTTCTATCGGGTCATCGAGCAGTCGCACTGTGTCAGCCCTCCCTTGTCGAGGGAAGAACGGACGAACGGCGTTCAACGTTCCGCGATTCGCGGGATGGGGAATGATCGGGTGCATGAGGTACCGGCCGATTTCCTTCGAACGGCTCGCGGCCGAACTCGTCGAGCGGGTGCTGGCGCTGCCGGGCACCCCGTGGGTCCGGGTCGCCGTCGACGGCGCGACCGGCACACGGAAGCTGGCCGACGAGATGGTCGATCCCTTGCGGGTCAACGGAAGACCCGTGCTTCGTGTGTCCACTGTAGACTTCCTGAAGCCGGCGTCGCTGCGGTTCGAAAAGGGCAAGACGAACCCGGACGCCCGGTACGAGGACTGGCTGGACGAAGGCGCGCTACGGCGCGAGGTGCTCGATCCGCTGGCCGCGGGTGGCACCGGCATGGTGCTGCCCGCGCTGTGGGACACCGAACGCGACCGCGCGACCAGACTCGACCGGGTCGAACTCCCCGCCGGCGGCGCGCTGATCACCGACGGGGAACTACTGCTGGGCCGGGGACTGCCGTTCGAGTTGACGGTGCACCTGTCGTTGTCGGCCGGGGCGTTGCGGCGCAGGCTCCCCGAGGACGAACACTGGGCCCTGCCGGCGTTCGAACGCTACGAAGCCGAAGTCGACCCCGGCGCAGTGGCCGACGTACTCGTCCGCGCGGACGATCCGCGCCACCCCGCGGTGGCGGCGTAGGGGTAGGCGCGCCTGGTGGTGGTGGGATCGAACTCGCGGAGACGGGTGTCTCGTCGTCAGGCCGGGTCGGCGCGTCGCCGCCGGCGGATGCCCTCCGGTACACGGAACGGTCGGCCACTTGCGGGCCGCAGTCCAGCCGCCGGACGGCCGTGGTGTTGCGGGACGCCGGCAGGATCGTGGGTGGCGACCTCGTCGCTCCCGACGGCAGGGGCGATCCGGCCGGGAGTCCCCAGCAGCCCCCGTCGAGCCCGTCCTGCTCGCCAGGCGAACGCGATACCTGGATACTGCCTAACGCACCGGGGCGGGCGTGAGGAGTTCGGTGAGGCGTGCGGCCAGCACGCTCCACCGCCAGTGCTCGCTCACCCACTCGCGGCCCGCGGCACCCATCTTCCGCGCGCGTCCCGGATCGTTGAGCAACGGCGCCAGCGTCTCCACCAGCTGGTGCACATCCCGTCCGTCGACGACGTGCCCGGTGACCTCGTCGAGCACCGCTTCCGGGGCGCCACCGGAGTTTCCGGCGATCACGGGCAGTCCCGTCGCCGCGGCCTCCAGGTAGACCAGGCCGAGGCCCTCGACGTCAAGCCCCTTGCCGCGCGTGCGGGCGGGCATCGCGAACACGTCACCGGCCGCGTAGTGCGCCGGCAGCTCCGCCCACGGCACGGATCCCGTCAGCACCACGTCGCCACCGAGGTCCAGCGCCTCGACCAGCCGGCTGAGCTGCTTGCGGTACGGCCCGCCACCGACGATGAACAGCGCCACGTCCGGCACACGCTTGCGCAGCTCCACCATCGCGCGGATGAGCATGTCCTGCCCCTTGCGCGGCATGAGCCGCGAAACGCACACCACCGTCGGCCGGTCGCCCAGACCGTGCCGGGCGCGGATCTCGGCCCGCGCCGCCGCGTCCGGGCGGAACAGCTCGGTGTCCACACCGGACGGAAGATGCTCCAGCCCGGCCATCGGCCCGAACGCCGACGCGAACCGGCCGCGGGTGTACTTGCTCACGTAGGTCAGCACGTCCGTCGTATCGCCGATGCGCCGCAACGCCTGCCGCGCCGCCGGGAGCATCGACCAGCCCACCTCGTGCCCGTGCGTGGACGCGACGATCCGCCGCGCACCGGCCTGACGCAGCGACGGCGACAGCAGCGCGAGCGGCGCCGCGGCACCGAACCAGACGGACTCGCAGCGCCGCGCGCGCATGATCTCCTTGGCGCGGCGCAGCACGTCCGGCGTGGGCAGCATGAGCGACGTGGGATGCCGCACCACCTCGAACGGGGCGGCGGCGTCGAATTCGGGATGCGAACCGGACGAGCCGTGCCAGGACGGGGCGTAGACCACCAGATCGTCCGGCGGCAGCCGGTGGGCCAGCGCGCTGAGGTAGTTCTGGATCCCCCCTGGCCGCGGCGGGAAATCGTTGGTCACCAGCAGGGTCCGAGGCACGGTGGGAGATTACCTTCCGTCCCGGCAGCACGAGGGGCGGCGCCGACCTGCGGCACCGCCCCTGGTGAGAGCCGTGGGTCAGGTGGCGACCCGGCGGGCCCCCGAGTAGTCGTTCTGCAGCGGCGAGATCTTCACGACGTCACCGGTGTCCGGCGCGTGCACCATCTTGCCGTCGCCGAGGTAGATGCCGACGTGGTGCACCGGCGAACCGAAGAACACCAGGTCACCCGGCTGCAGCTGGGACCGCGGAACGGCCACGCCCGTGCCGGCCTGCGCCGAGCTGGTACGCGGCAGCGTGATCCCGGCCTGCTTGTAGGCGTAGAGGGTCAGGCCCGAGCAGTCGAATGTGGACGGCCCGGTCGCACCCCACACGTAGTCGCTGCCCAGCTTGCTCAGCGCGACGTTGATCGCCTCCTGCGCGGCCTGGCTGGGCGCGGGCAGGTTCGGCGCGGCACCGCCGGTGTCCTGCTGCGAGGCCTTCTCCGCGGCGGTCAGCCTGCTGCTGAGCTGCTTGAGGTCGTTGACCTGCTTGTTCAGCGCGTCCTGCCGGGCGTGCAGGTCGTTGAGCAGGCGCTGCGCGTCGTCCTTGGCGGCCTGGGCGCGGTTGCGGGCGTCCGTGGCCTGCTGCTGGGCGGTCGCCGCGGCGTTGACGGCACCGGTGTACTGCGCCAGCGCCTTGTTCTTGTCGTCGGCGAGCACCGCGAGCGCGGACGAGCGGTCCAGGAAGTCCTGGGCTGAGGTGCCGGTCAGCAGCGCGGACAGCTTCGTGTACTGCGCACCGCTGACGAACGAAGCGTCGGCGAACTGGTCGACGACCGTCTGGAACTTGGCCGCGTCCGCCTGCGCCGCCTGCACCTGCTGGCCCAGCGCCGCCACATCGGCGTTGGCCTTGTCCAGCTCGGCCTGCTTGGCGTTGAAGTCGTCCTGCGCCTGCAGCGCTTCTTCGTTGAGGTGCTCCGCCTGCTGCGCGGCCGCGCGGTACTGCGCGAGTGCGTCGGTGGAGTTGGTGGGGGGCGCCTGGAGGGCGGGGATGGTGGTCAGTGTGACCGCGCTGGCCGGGGCTCCAACGCAGACCGCGGTGATCACTGCGGTGGCCGCGAGAGCTCCTGCTACCACGCGCTTGACTGGTTGCGACTGCACGCCGCGCGTGTCTCCTTTGCGCTCGGCCACCTACCGGTCGCCGTACGCAGAGGTCGGGGGCCCTCTGCCACCGGGCAGCGGCGGACACATCACCAGCTGCCGGTGAACGGCACTGCACCACCGTGTGCGGGCACGCGGGTATCCCATCTGGGTCGCGCACTACACAGTGGTTCCGGCGCAGCTCCCCGACAAAGCTGCTTCGGCGGCAACCTCGCGTCGCCGTCGCGGTTGCGACAGCTACCTGCCGCGAGATCTCGGCCAGGTTACGAAACCGCCGTCGCCGCGTCCAGCAGGAGCGGACCCAAAACTCTGTGTAGCCAGGCTTCTTCCCGATCGGACCAGGCATGACTCCCTAGGTGTGACCAGCGTAACAATCCCCTCCGTTATGACTACTGACCGTTCACCGCACAGAAAGACCGCTTGTCGTCTTCGGCGAGTCGTCCCCATCAGGCAGCTTTTCCGGTGGTTTCTTCCTCCGCCGGCACCAAACGCAGCCGGGGAATCAGCCCGCCCTCGGCGAGCGCGTCGATGGCGCGCAGTTCGGCGCGGTCCCATTCGACCGTTGGTGGCGCATTCAGCAGCACGCTGACCGCACAGTCCGAACATCCGATGCCCCGCACGACGCAGCGGCCACAATCGACGATCACGGTGTTGTCGTTCATCGCTACCTCCTGTTCCGAGCCCGGCCGGCTCGGTCAGGAAGTACGGTAGAGACACCCACCGACATTTTTCGGTTTCGAACTCACACGCGACCGAGACGGGCGAGCAATACCGCTGACGCGACCGGATGCGCGCCGGCCGCCCGGCACGAATCGGCGACCGCGCGATCCGACGTCGCGACCACCAGCGGACGGCCCTTCGGCTCGGCTTTGACCAGGTCGCGGATGACGTCGTCGGCCAGCACGCCCGGTGCGGAGAACAACACCCGGACGCCGCGAGGCGCCGCCGTCGGCACCGACAAAACACCGGCCCCGTCGAATACCACGGTGATCTCGGCACTCGTTCGGGCGGCGAGTGCACCGAGTTGCTGCACAAGCCGGTCACGTTGATCGGCCAATGCGAGTTCGGGATAACCCGTTTTGGTGACGTTGTATCCGTCGACTATCAAATGGACCGCGGGCAATGCGAGTACCCGATCGAGTGCCGTCGCGTCACGCACCTGGCTGCCGGCACCGCCACCGGCCGCGGCGCTGTGCACCCGGTCGGCGGGCCTGCGCGTGGTGGTGTCCAGCGCCAGTTCGCGGCGGATGCCGGTGGCCGCGCCTTCGAGGGTGTCGAGCAGCAGCGCGAGGCGTACCTCGTCGGCTTCGCGGGCCTCACGCGCCGACTGGCGGGCGATCTCCGCCTCGGCGACGGCGCGCTCCGCCCGCGCCCGTTCCGTCGCCGCACGCTGGCGCTCACGCTCCAGCTGCGCCGTCAGCGCGCTCAGCTCGTCCTCCCGGCTGTTGCCCGCGTTCTCGGCGTCCGCGCGGGCCGCCTCGACGGCGTCACGGGCCTGCCGCAGCTGGGTGCCCTGCTCACGAAGGCGTCCGCGCAGGCGGTTCAGCTCGTCCTCGCGTTCCTTGCGCGCCTCCTCCACCGCCCGCAGCGCCTGCGCCAGCTCCTCGCGGGTGCGGTCGAGTTCCGCTTCCAGCTTCTGGTTGCGCGCGACCACCGCGTCCCGCTCGGCGCGCAGCGCGGTTTCGGCCGCGTTCTTCGCGATCAGCCGGACCCTGGACGTCGCGCTCGACTCACCCAGCAGGACGGCGGCGGTGGCGGCCGCGACCGGGTCGTCATCGTTCGGGTTGAGCGCGTCCTGGCGGTGCTCGCGCAGCCATTCGAGGACGGCGGTGCGGAACGCGGAGGAGTCCTGCAGCGTGGACAGCAGCGCCGTCGCGCCGAGGCGGGCGCGCTTGGCGGGGGCGAACTTCGCGACCGGCCGCAGCTGCTGCGGGATGTCCGTGCGGGGCATCCGGCCGAGCGCGTCGGCGGCGAGTTCCGCGAGTCTGTTCCGGACCGGTTCGGGCAGCTCACGCCATTCGATGGACGGGGCCGGATCCGGTTCCGGCCGCTGGGCAGCGGCCGACGGCCGAAGACCGGGGTCCTCGGGCTGTTCGGCGTGCGCTGAGGGCGGCATCCGTCCAGGGTAGTCGCTTCCCGCGAACGATCTCTCGTTGTAGGACGACCGAAACTGTCGGTGCCCTTACCTAGGGTGCCGATCATGCACGCGGCGCACGATCAGCTGACCTTCGACGAGCTGGGCACGCCTCTTCGTGACACCACGTTCGTCGTGTTCGACCTGGAGACCACGGGTACGAAGCCGGGGCCGGACGGGATCACCGAGATCGGCGCCGTCAAGGTACGCGGCGGCGAGGTGCTCGGGGAGTTCGCGACGCTGGTCAACCCCGGCATGCCGATTCCGCCACAGATCGTCGCGCTGACCGGGATCACCGGCGCGATGGTGTACGACGCGCCCCGGATGGACGAGGTGCTGCCCGCGTTCCTCGAGTTCGCGTCCGGGGCCGTGCTGGTCGCGCACAACGCACCGTTCGACACCGGTTTCCTGCGGGCCGCCTGCGCCGCGCACGGCTACGCGTGGCCGAAACCGGCGGTCGTCTGCACGGTCCGGCTCGCGCGGCGCGTGCTGAGCAGGCAGGACACGCCCGGCTTCCGGCTCGGCGCGCTGGCCGCCCTGTTCGGCTCGCCGACCACGCCGAACCACCGCGCACTGCACGACGCGCGCGCCACCGTCGACGTCCTACACGCCCTGCTGGAACGGCTCGGCCCGGTCGGGGTGCACTCGCTCGAGGAGTTGATCGACTACCTGCCCGAGATCACTCCGGCGCAGCGGGCCAAGCGCGGGATGGCGGCGCATCTGCCCGAGCTGCCCGGGGTGTACCTGTTCCGTGGCCCCAAGGACGAGGTGCTCTACGTCGGCACGACGGGGAACCTGCGGCGCCGGGTGCGGCAGTACTTCACCGGTTCGGACAGCCGGGGCCGGATCCGTGAGATGGTCGCGCTCGCGCATCGCGTCGACGGCATCGAATGCTCACACGCGCTGGAGGCGCAGGTGCGGGAGCTGCGGCTGCTCGCGGCCCACCGGCCGTCGTACAACCGGCGGTCCAAGAACCCGCGCAAGTCGTGGTGGGTCGTGCTCACCGATGAGGCGTTTCCGCGGCTGTCGGTGGTGCGGCTGCCCAAGGACGGCGCGCTCAGCCCGTTCAGCAACCAGGCGATGGCCAAGCTCGCCGCGGACGTGCTCGCCGGTGCTTCCGGTTTGCGGACGTGCAGCCAGCGGATCTCGGCCACCGCCCCTTCGGGACGGCCTTGTGCCCTCGCGGAACTCGGCCGGTGCGGCGCCCCCTGCGCGGGCCGGCAAAGTGCCGAGTCGTATTCGCCGTCGGTGCTGGCCGTCCGGGATTTGATCGGCGGCCGGAACGCGGTGCCCTTGCAGTCGGCGTTGCGGCAGTTGGAGGATCTGGCGAACGCGCAGCACTTCGAACAGGCCGCCAGACGCCGTGATGAACTGGCGATCCTCGTGCGCGCGGTCGCCAAGGCACACCGGTTGACCGCGCTCGCGGCGATCCCGGAACTGGTCGCGGCCGCCCCGGATGGCAAGGGCGGCTGGGAGTTCGCGGTGATCCGGTACGGACGCCTCGCGTCGGCGGGCGTCGCACGTCGTGGCGTGCCCCCGATGCCGGTCGTGGACGCACTGGTCGCCTCGGCGGAAACGGTCACCCCCGATCCGGGCCCGCTGTACGGGGCGCCACCCGAGGAGGCGGGTTTGCTGTTGCGGTGGCTCACGAAACCGGGTGTACGACTGGTGCGCACGGCGGTCCCCTGGGCAGAGCCCGCGCATGGTGCGGGTGGCTGGCGGACGTGGCTGGAGCGGGCCAGCGTGGCGAACGAGCTGGAACGAGCGGTGGGCTGATCGAGCCGGATACGATCGCGCTGACATCCTGGGACGAGGAGGAGTAGACGTGATCACCGCGATCGTGCTGATTCATGCCGTGGCGGACAGCATCCCGGAAACCGCGCAGGCGATCGCGGACATCGAGGGTGTCTCGGAGGTGTACTCGTGTGCCGGTGATGTGGACCTGATCGCCCTGGTGCGCGTGCATACCCACGAGGACCTGGCGGACCTGATCCCGGGCAAGATCAGCCGCGTGGAGGGCGTCATCGACACCGACACGCACATCGCGTTCAGGTCCTACTCGACGGCGGACACGGAGTCCGCCTTCGCCCTGGGCGCCGACGAGTAGGCGAGGCAGCCCGCATGGGGAGCGAAGTGGCGCGCCCCGCGCCGGCGAAGTGAGCCGGCTAGGTGTGGTCATCCCGTCGCCTGGACGCCGGCGAGGCATCTCTTGATCTTTGGAATCGGGCGCGTCTACGCGAGGACAAGAAGAAGGGCCCCGCCACAACGACGGAGCCCTTCTCTCGGCTTACCCAGACCTAGTGATCCGGCGTCTTCCACCCTGCCGGCACCTCGTCCGACGACGGGGAGCCGCTCACCTTTCCGTTGCCGTGGCCGTCGGCCTTGGCACGGTCCAGTGCGGCGCTCTCCTCGGCCGGGTCCGGCGCCAGGATCGTGCCCGGCACGGGACGACCCGCGGCGCCGAGCGCGTTCATCTTCTTCGGCACCGGCGCGCCCTGGTACTCCAGCGGGATCGCGTGCCCGTGCTCGTCCACGCCGCCCAGCGGCTGGTGGATCTCGATGAACTCACCGTGCGGCAGCCGCTTGATGATGCCCGTCTCGATACCGTGCTCCAGCACCTCGCGGTCCGCCCGCTGCAAACCGAGGCAGATCCGGTACGTGATGAAGTACGCCAGCGGCGGCACCACCAGGATGCCGATCCGGCCGGCCCACGTCGTCGCGTTCAGCGAGATGTCGAAGTGGTAGGCGATGATGTCGTTGAAGCCCGACAGCTCGACCACCATGAAGAACGCGAGCGCCATCATGCCGATGCTGGTGCGGACCGGTGCGTCCCGCGGGCGCTGCAGCAGGTTGTGGTGCGCGGTGTCCTTCGACAGTTTCCGCTCGATGAACGGGTACCCGATGAGCAGCGCGAACAGGATCGGCATCCACACCGCACCGGCGAAGAACACCGCCGGGACCGTGTAGTTCCCGAGATACAGCTCCCACGCGGGGAAGATCCGCAGCAGACCGTCCGCCCAGGCCAGATACCAGTCCGGCTGCGAACCGGCCGAGACCTGCGACGGGTTGTACGGGCCCAGGTTCCAGATCGGGTTGATCTGGAAGACACCGGCCATCAGCGCGATCACACCGGTGGTCAGGATGAAGAACGCGCTGGCCTTGAGCGCGAAGTACGGCATGATCCGCACGCCGACGACGTTCGTCTCCTTGCGCCGCACACCGGGGAACTGGGTGTGCTTCTGGTACCAGACCAGCGCGAGGTGCACCCCGACGAGCGCGAGCATGATGCCCGGCAGCAGCAGGATGTGCAGCGTGTACATCCGCGGCACGATCACGTCACCGGGGAACTCACCGCCGAACAGCGCCCAGTGCAGCCAGGTTCCCATCACCGGAACGGAGAGCACGATGCCCGACAGGGTCGCCCGGACGCCGGTACCGGAGAGCAGGTCGTCCGGCAGCGAGTAGCCGAAGAAGCCCTCGAACATGCCCAGGATCAGCAGCAGCGCGCCGATGACCCAGTTGGCCTCACGCGGCCTGCGGAACGCTCCGGTGAAGAAGATCCGGAACATGTGCACCATCATCGCGGCGACGAACACCAGCGCCGCCCAGTGGTGCAGCTGCCGCACGAACAGGCCGCCGCGCACGTCGAACGAGATGTCCAGCGTGGTCGCGAACGCCC
>Ga0164243_10001161_pt1 | contig 45552 bp, 37 predicted proteins | sample OricompcompostOP_FD_108781 | JGI IMG/M metagenome (GOLD analysis project Ga0164243, IMG submission 108781) | Organic Plus compost microbial communities from Emeryville, California, USA - Original compost - Organic plus compost (OP) | ecosystem: Engineered > Solid waste > Mixed feedstock >...
AGGTAAATGACTTATTGGCTATTATCGGTGCACCGGGTGAAGACATAAGTTCCCTGGTATCGGAAGGCGGTAAGAAAGCTTCCACCAGCGCTGCGCCGGCGCAGACCCCTTCTCCCCAACCGGAAGCAGCCGCTCCGGCAGCCGGCAGTTCAATGGACCTGAGCAGTATGCCTGAAGTAATCCTCATGCCGCGCCTGAGCGATACCATGACGGAAGGCGTGATTGCCCAATGGCACAAAAAAGTAGGAGATACCGTAAAGAAAGGCGACCTGCTGGCCGACGTGGAAACCGACAAAGCCACCATGGAGCTGGAAAGTTATAAGGAAGGAAAATTGTTATACCTGGGCGCCGAAAAAGGAGATAAAGTACCGGTGAATGCGCTGTTGTGTATCATAGGTGATGAAAAGAAAGTAGATGTAGATAAGATCGTTGCCGCTGCCAAATCGGGCGGTACACAAAAACCTGCAGCAGCACAACCGGCGCAGCAGACCCAGGCGCAACCGGCTGCCGCAGCTACAGCACCCCAGCAGACTGTTGCCACCACAGCAAACGGCCGCGTAAAAGCATCTCCCCTTGCAAAGAAACTCGCTGCTGAAAGAGGTATTGATATATCCAAAGTACCGGGCACCGGCGACGGCGGACGCGTCACCAAACGCGATGTAGACAATTATGTACCCACTGCTGCCCCGGGCGGCGCTGCCGGTGTTGCAACAGCACCTGCCGGACAGGTAAGCTTCGAAGAAGTCCCGGTATCGCAAATGCGCAAGACCATTGCGCGCAGGCTGGCAGAAAGCAAATTCTCTGCCCCTCACTTCTACCTTACTATGGCCATTAACATGGACAAAGCGGTTGAAAGCCGGGCAAAGCTGAATGAGATATCGCCTGTAAAGATCAGCTTCAACGATATGGTGATCAAAGCCTGTGCGCTGGCACTGAAGCAACATCCCCAGGTGAACAGCAGCTGGCTGGGCGATAAGATCAGGGTGAACCATCACGTGAATATCGGTGTGGCAGTGGCCGTAGAAGAAGGATTGCTGGTGCCTGTAGTGCGTTTTGCTGACACCAAATCCCTGTCGCAGATTGCCAAAGAAGTAAAAGAATTCGCGCAAAAAGCGAAAGATAAGAAATTACAACCGGCAGATTGGGAAGGCAACACCTTCACCATCAGCAACCTCGGTATGTTTGGTATTGAAGAGTTCACCGCCATCATCAATCCGCCAGACGCCTGTATCCTGGCCGTTGGCGCCATCAACCAGGTACCGGTGGTGAAAAATGGTCAGATTACCGTGGGCAACATCATGAAAATAACCATGAGCTGCGACCATCGCGTGGTGGACGGTGCAACCGGTGCTGCATTCCTGCAAACACTGCAACGCCTGCTCGAAGAACCATTGAGCATGCTGGTATAAAACGGAACACTTTAGTTTAAAACATATATTAATCCCGCTCCTGCAGAGCGGGATTTTTTTGTGCCTTCAGCCACCCGGTGATACCAATGATCTGCTTGCGCACAATTTTATATAACACATGACCATTTTTTCAGATACAGTCATTGCTTTTTAGCTCAACCATGATCTGATCATAGCCGGAAATAAATCGGTTACCCACACTAATTTTTTAATTGTCCCCCAAACACCTGTGGTTACACGTTATACTTCATACATTTACACATATATCGAAACATTCCACCCCGCCAATAGGAGATTTACGATTTAGAACCCCGAAACCTTTTTCTAAATTGCTACCCGGTTGAAGACCAGTCACCATCCAATCCTCCGAAACACCCGTGGCATAAGTTTTTCAGATGCCTGCTATTGACAGTTTTCCTTACTTACCACAAATTGAATCGTATGAAAACATCGACAAGTGTTTGTTCCTTGCTGTTATGCTTTTTGTGCCTTTCCTGCCAGAAAAATGTTTCGGATCCTTTGCAACAAAACAACCAGAAAGCTGCTGAATTCAGGTCGTACCTGGTTCAGAACAGCAAATTCCGCCTGGTGGATTTTTATGCAGAAAGCCCCATTGACTACGACCAAACGGATGATGTGGTTACCCTGGAAACTGATTTGAAAAAATACATCCGCCATTACCTGGTTGATGATGACATTATCTTTAATGGCAATGGCAACGTAACCTTTGTACAGCACACTATAAAGATCGGCAATAACGATGACGAGGAAGTGCTGGTCCCCTACAATACCCGCGGTGACCGTACCGGGGTGCTGGTTGATTTTGCCGATGACCTGTATCAGCCCTTCACTTACTACCTGCACGAAAAAGGCGATACCTGGTTCATACTGGCTTACAAGCGGCCCAATGAAAATGTGTGGCTATTGTCGCGTTTTGAAATGGTATTGTAATGCCGCTTGTCCATAACAGCTTATCACAGACAGCACATGCAGAGTAATATACATGGGGCGCCGGATAGCATGTAACGCACCGGCGCCTTGGTCTTTAGCGCATCTGCGCTTCCACCCGCAGCAGGCTCACCTTTCCATCCATCGTAGCGGCTATAACGCGTTTTTTATCCAGCACCTGTACCGTATTCACCATGGAGTTATCAATCTTGTGCGCCCATTCCACTTTCTTACCAATGGGATCTATAGCATATACCACACCACTGCGCGTTCCGAAAAACACCGTTCCTTCCTTTTCAATCAGCATGGAAGGCACATGCTCATACCCATAACCAACATGCAGGTACCAGGCCGGACGTTGCGCTACGCGACCGGTGGGATATGCCACAATAGTGTCCTGCATGGTTTTTCCATACACAAATTTTCCATCCTGCGATATGCCGATGGATTCCCGCACGCGGGTTTCATTGTTGCGCCAGAGCGTAGCACCGGTAACAGCATCAATGGCAGAAATATTCCGGTCGGGCGCCACAATGTATATCACTCCCTTATGCGCTACGGGAATGCAGGCCGCCGGTGAAAAATGAATCACGGAAGAACCGTTATTCCACTTCCACAATAATTTGCCATCATTGCGGTCAAGGGCGTACAGGTGCCTGTCCCACGCACCAAAGATCACCATACCACCATATACCAGGGGCTTGCTGACCACTGCTCCCTGCAGCCCGGTAAACTTCCACAATATGGCACCATTTTTCAGGTTCAGCGCCATAAAGGAATGATCGCTGCCGCCAATGAATACGGTGTCGCGCACAATAAGTGGTGAGCCCAGTACTGCAGCACCGGTTTTTATTTTCCAGAGCACAATGCCGCTTTTGGTATTGAGACAATACACATATCCATCACCTGATCCTGACACTACCCTGTCCTGCTGCACAGCAGGGGATGAAAAGATGCTGCCGCCCGTCTGGTACGACCATTGCTGCCTGCCATCTTTCAGCGACAACGCTGTAATAAGCCCGTTCTGGTTGCCAAAGATTACCAGGTCTTTGGTAGCAGCAGGCGTTGAAATAACATTGGCATCGGAAGCAAAGGTCCATTGGGGTTTAACGTATGCATACTGATCATTGATGCTGTAGGAAGGCCGCTCATAGGTTGTAGCCGCTGCCGCATAATGGTGTTTTTCAACCTTTACCCCTGCCCATCTTTTTTCTGTTCCTGTGCCGGGTTGACGCTCGGTATATAAAATGCTGTCGCTTCTTACTTCAACAATATTGTACCCACCGCTCTTTGCTTTTGCACGAAGATTAGACCTTCCCATAATGCCGGGAATGCCTTCAAAGTTCATCGCGCGGTTGGCATGACCATGACCACAGATGGCCAGGATGGTGTGGTATTGTTTCAACCGGTCAATGGCTTCATACCAATTGTCCAATCCATTGTCCAGCGGGTAATGATTACAGAAAATGATGGGTTGATCTTTTGGCGTTTTGCTCAGCACACTGTCGAGCCATACTACCGCATCACGCGGAATATGACCATCGCTCATACGCACATATGGCCCCGATGCACAACCGATAAAGCGGATACCATTGTAATCAAAACAAAACTTATCATATCCGAATATGCGGATAAAATCCGTACCCCCACTTTCACTCCATCCTGTGTCGTGATTACCGGGAATGATGTAATACTTCACCTGCAAACTGTCCAGTATTCTTTTTGCCACTTCCAGTTCGCGTTTGAAACCAAGCTCTGTAATGTCGCCGGTAATGATCACAAATGCTACGTCCTGCAGTTGGTTAATATCCTGCACCGTGCGCCGCAGGTCCTCTTCTGCCGAGCCATTGGGCGAACCAATATGCGTGTCGCTGAGATGAATGAACCGAAAAGATTTTTCCTGTGCCTGTAATAAAAAACTATACAAACACACTAACAGGGCGAGTAACTTTTTCATAGGGATCAAATTAATGGAATTATGAAGCAGGAACTACCAGCAAAAACCGGAAATATTCCGATAAAACAGAAAATTCTGAATTTGGGAAACACGGCGGTCTTTGCAACCGGAAGTTGGCCGGAGGTGTATCCACCTGTAAGCCAATTTCTCCAATCAGAATATTCCCAATAACTTTAAATTCGTCACCAAACCCTAAAACAAACCATGTTATTACTTGATATCAACTCCTGGTGGCAGGGAATGGACCTGTTTGAAAAAATGCTGTGGGTGATTGCCCTGCTGTTTTCCACGATGTTTCTTTTCCAGACCCTTTTCTCCATGATCGGAGGAGGCGATGTTGATTCCCCTGATGCCATTGGTGATGCGGATGATTTTGTAAGTGATGACGATGGCGTGAGCACACAGTATTTCACTGTCAAAAACCTGATTGCTTTTTTTACCATGTTCGGCTGGGTAGGTATTGCGGCCTACAACAGTGGACAAAGCAAAGGCATAGCCACGCTGTTGGGCATTGGCGCAGGCTCCATTATGGTGTTGCTGATGGTGCTGTTGCTGCGCAATGTGAATAAGCTGCGCTACAGCGGCACCATGCAAATGAAGAATGCATTGAACCAGGTGGGCAATGTGTACCTGCCCATACCTGCTCAGCGCAAAGGCACCGGCAAAGTACATGTGCGCGTACAGGGTTCGCTGCATGAACTGGACGCCATTACAGACGACCCTGCAGATATCAGCACCGGAAGCGTGGTAAAAGTGACCGCTATTGTGGGAGAAAGCGTATTGCTGGTAACCGGAAATTTTTAGCTGCTGAGATCGCCATCTGAAAATTATTATATGCTCAAAACCCCTGATATATTATGGATTACATTGTAATTATCATTGCCGGAGCAGTACTGTTCTTCTTCATACTGATCACGTCCATGTTCCGGCGTTACAAACGCTGCCCCTCTGACCGCATCCTGGTGGTATATGGTAAGGTAGGTAAAACCGAAGGCGGCGCCCGTACAGCCAAGTGTATACATGGCGGCGCAGCCTTTATCTGGCCCATTATCCAGGACTACAGTTTTATGGACCTCACGCCCATTTCCATTGAAGTGGGACTTACCAATGCCCTGAGCCGTCAGAACATCCGTGTAGACGTGCCTTCACGCTTCACGGTTGCCATTTCTACTGAACCCGGCATTATGAACAATGCAGCCGAACGCCTGCTCGGTCTGCAGCGCCAGCAGATCCACGACCTGGCAAAGGATATCATCTTTGGTCAGTTGCGTCTGGTAGTAGCTACCATGGACATTGAAGAGATCAACAGCAACCGCGATAAATTCCTGGCCAATGTTGCCAGCAATGTGGAAGCCGAGTTGAAAAAAATCGGTTTGAAACTGATCAACGTAAACGTAACAGACATCAAAGACGAAAGCGGTTATATAGAAGCGTTAGGTAAGGAAGCCGCTGCCAAAGCCATCAACGATGCCCGAAAAAGCGTAGCAGAAAAGAACCGCGATGGTAGCATTGGTGAAGCGCTGGCCATGCAGGAACAACGTGTTAAAGTGGCCGATGCGGAAGCGATGGCCGTGGAAGGGGAAAACCTCGCCAAAGTAAAAGTTGCCAACTCCGACGCCACCCGTCGTGAACGTGAAGCAGAAGCAGAAAAAATTGCGGTAGCCGCTGAAAAGGTACAAGCCGCCAAAGCTTTGGAAGAAGCTTACCTGGCAGAGAAAAAGGCCGAAGATGCCCGTGCTGAACGCGACCGTGCTGCACAAAACGCCACCATTGTGGTAGGCGCAGAAATTCAGAAAGAAAAGGCCATTATCGAAGCACAGGCAGAAGCCGAGAAAATACGCGAAAGAGCCCGCGGTGAGGCAGACGCTATTTACGCCAAACTGGAAGCAGAAGCCCGTGGTATGTACGAAATCCTCACCAAGCAGGCCGAAGGTCTTGACAAGATCGTGAAAGCTGCCGGCAACAACGCTAAAGATGCAGTACTGCTGCTCATATCCGATAAACTGCCCGAACTGGTGAAAATGCAAACCGAGGCTATCAAGAACATCAAGATTGATAAGGTGACGGTGTGGGAAAACGGTCAGAACGGCGATGGTAAAAGTTCTACTGCCAATTTCGTGTCGGGACTGTACAAATCAGTACCACCACTGAAAGATATATTCGACATGGCAGGAATGGACCTGCCGGCTTACCTCGGAAAGCCCAAAGAGGGCAGCGGTGAAGGAGCACCTGCAGAAAAATAACTCACTCCTTTTCATCGCACTGTTGCTTGCGATTAGTTGTAAGGGTGGGGAAGATTCCCCGCCCTTCTTTTTTTCCACAAGCACAGCTCATTGGATCAGGTGGTGTACCCGGCCCCGGTCCCGTGAAGTAATAATCAATCATCCTTTGCTCCGTATGGTGTAACTTCAGGTAGTGCAACCTGAAATACACCAAACCATTCACCTCCATGCACCGCTCCACCATCCAACTCCTCCGGCTGCCTTTTTCTTTCTTTCTCATGCCGGTATACCTGTTTGCGCTAAGCCTGGTGCCTGACATTCATGTGGTGCATGCCATACTCATTTTCGTTATTCTTCACTTGCTGGTATATCCTTCCAGTAACGGCTATAATTCGTATATGGACCGGGATGAAACGCCCATAGGTGGTCTCAGTAATCCTATGCAGCCAACTAAGGAATTGTTTTACGTAAGCATCATCATGGACCTGATGGCCATTGCAGCCGGTTTATTCATCAGCTACTGGTTTGCTATTTGCATTGTCGTTTACATAGCAGCTTCACGCGCTTACAGTTATCGTGGTATCCGGTTAAAGCGATATCCTGTGACGGGATATCTCACGGTAGTATTATTCCAGGGAGCACTGACCTTTTACATGGTGTATCATGGCTGCAGTGCCAGTAAAACGCATGAGATTCCATGGCCCGGCGTGCTGTCGGCATCGCTGCTCATTGGCGGGTTTTATCCGCTCACGCAGGTATACCAGCACGAAGCTGATAAGCAAGATGGCGTACGCACCATCAGTATGCTGCTCGGTTACCGTGGCACTTTCCTGTTCACTGCAATGGTTTATACTGTAGCGATGGGTATACTGGCGTGGCTGTTTATTTCCAGAGAAGAAGCAGAAAAATTTTTCGTTTTAGCAACCATGATGGTCCCGATACTCGTATACTTTTTTGTCTGGGCGCGTAAAGTGTGGAAGGATGTCCACAAGGCCGATTTTCATCATGCCATGCGTATGAATATACTGGCATCCTGTTGCACGAATATCGCTTTCATTATCCTGCTAACCTGGAGGTGGTTTGAGTAAGATTGTGGCCATAGGAACAGCTGTGCCTGCTTTCCGGCACCGGCAGGAAGATATTCTTCAATTCATGCAAACGGTATATGCCTTCAGCGAACCTGATCGCCGGAAATTACGTTACCTGTATCATCACAGTGGTATAGACACGCGCTACAGCGTAATTCCCGACTATGGGAGACCGTTAGCAGAATGGAAATTCTATCCGCAAACAGAAAACCTGCATCCATTTCCCTCACTCGAACAACGAATGGTATGGTATCAGCAACATGCGGCTCCCCTGGCGATGTACGCTATACGGGATTGCCTGGAAGGCCATATGCATGAAAATGAAATTACCCACCTCATCACCGTAAGCTGCACGGGCATGAGTGCGCCCGGCCTGGACCTGCAGTTGCTGGAATTACTTGGCCTGCCCAATCATGTGTACCGCAGCTCCGTCAATTTTATGGGTTGCTATGCCGCTATCCATGCACTGAAGGTGGCGGATGCTATTTGCAGTATGCATCAGCATGCCCGTGTGTTGATTGTATGCACCGAACTGTGCACGCTCCACTTCCAGCGCGAACCCACTGTTGACAATATCTCAGCCAGCTTATTGTTTGGTGATGGCAGCGCAGCTGCACTGGTCACCCATAATGATCATCCGCACAAGGGCCTGTACCTGGACGGCTTCTATTCCGAAGTAATTCCCAAGGGGAAAAAAGATATGGCCTGGGAGCTTAGCTCATCCGGTTTCCTGATGACACTAAGCCAGTATGTTCCCGAACTGCTGGAAGAAGATTTTGAAGGCATGATGAACAGGGCGCTGCAGGCTGCCGGCATCACACCGCAAGATATTGCGCAATGGTGCATTCATCCCGGCGGAAAAAGAATACTGGAAGCCGTGTATAAAACACTTCCGCGCGCAAACGGACAACTGGATAGTTGTTACGATGTATTGCGCGAGTATGGTAACATGTCGTCACCAACCATATTGTTTGTCTTAAAAAGAATATGGCAATCGCTGCAGGTGAAAAATAATGCAGATGCAAAAGTGTTTGCCGCAGCTTTTGGTCCCGGACTGACTATGGAAACTTTTGTTGCTACGTGCAGATAGGTAGCAAAAATATAATTGCATAAACGCATCACGCAGCAGCATCATAACTTCATACCGTGGATTTTTCTACCCGTTCATACCGGCAGGAACTGCTCGACCGCCATGATATTCCGTCTGCAGACATCAGGCGGAACATGCAGGAATTAAATGGCATCAACACCTGGCTGGGTGGCCATGCCATCACTTTGCGGGGTGTTAAGGCCATTGCACAACATAACAACAACCTGGTGATCTGCGAAATCGGATGTGGTGGCGGCGATAATCTCGCCGCCATTGCCCGCTGGTGCAGGCGTCGTGGTATAACGGCACAGTTCATTGGCATTGATCACAACCCGTTCTGTATTGAAGTGGCGAAAGAGCGCCTGCACAACGCCCATGCACGTTTCCTTACGGCAGACTACCGGCAGGTTGCATTGGAAGAACCACCCGACATCATATTCTCTTCTTTATTCTGTCATCACTTTACAGAGGCGGCATTGGTAAGCCAGTTGCAATGGATGCAACAGGCGCGCCTTGGTTTTTTCATAAATGATTTGCACCGGCACCCGTTTGCCTATTATGCCATCCGTTTGCTGACGGCCGCTTTTTCGCGCAGTTACCTGGTAAAGCACGATGCACCCTTGTCGGTGTTGAGAGGATTTACACGAAAGGAATGGCAAATGCTGTTACATAAAGCAGGAATCGGTAACTTTTCTGTAACATGGCAATGGGCATTCAGGTGGCTGGTAATCTGGAAGCGAGGATGAGCCGTAGCCGGATTACAGCAAAACAATAATACCTTACAATTAATTGAACACGGACGCACGATACGATGTAGCCATCATTGGTGGTGGTCTTGCGGGACTGGCGCTCTCTATCCAGTGCGTCCGGGCAGGGTTCAGGACCATTGTGTTTGAACGCGAACAATACCCCTTCCACAAAGTATGCGGAGAGTATATCAGTCTTGAAAGCTGGAACTTCTTGCAGGACCTCGGCGTTCCCCTCAGTGATATGCAGCTGCCGGTGATCAACCGGCTGCTGGTCACCGCACCGAACGGTAATAACCTCGAAAGCAGGCTGCCGCTGGGCGGATTTGGCATCAGTCGCTTTACCCTCGATCATCTGCTGGCACAACTGGCCGTGCAGGAAGGCGTAACGCTGCAGGAAAACACCAAGGTAACCAATGTAGTATATCGCAATAACAGCTTCATTGTGTTCACAAATAAAGGTGAAACAGAAGCTACCGTGGCCGCCGGTGCTTATGGTAAAAGAGCCAACCTCGATGTAAAATGGAAACGCCATTTTACGCAGGTAAAACCCAACAAACTGAACCATCATGTAGGCGTGAAATATCACATCCGTTTTCCACATCCCGCCGATCTCATCGCCTTACACAATTTTGAGAATGGTTACTGCGGTATTTCGCAGATAGAAGACAACAAATGTTGTCTGTGTTACCTCACCACGGCCGGCAATCTCAGAAAAAGCAGGAATGATATTGCCACCATGGAAAAAACCATCCTGAGCAAAAATCCCTGGCTGGATAAAATATTCTCCGGGATGGAATGCCTGTATGAAGAACCACTTACCATTTCGCGCATCAGTTTCAATAAAAAAACGCAGGTGGAAAATCATGTACTCATGATCGGTGATACGGCGGGCATGATCACACCACTTTGCGGCAATGGCATGAGTATGGCATTACATAGCAGCAAACTGGCTTTTGAAGAGATACGCTCCTTTCTGAGCGAAGCGATCAACCGCTTTGAAATGGAGCAGCAGTATACGCAGCAATGGGAAAAGCATTTCGGACGCAGAATGCAAACCGGCCGCATGATCCAGTACTTTTTTGGGAGTCCTCTGCTGTCCCGTTTCCTCATACGCTCAGCAAAACCTTTTCCACGCCTGGTGTCGTACCTGATCGGTCAAACGCATGGAAAACCTTTTTAAAAGATGTCCCGGTAAAAAAGCTGCAAGAGAAAAGCGCATCACAAAGTATGGAAGCCCGGTGTGCAATAATAAAACAAAAAAGCCCGGAAGTAACGCTTCCGGACTTTTGAATGACCCTGTATTGAAAATAATCAACTTATTGTACAATAAAGCGTTCGCTCCACTGCTGCGCACCCGCAGATACAATGATATGATAAGTACCCTTCGCCAGGTCGTGTACAGCAATAGGCTGCTGACTGGAAACCCGGATGGTCTTCACCAATACACCGGAAATGGTATATACCTGTAAGGTGGCCTGTTGTATTCCCTGTGGCAACGTGATTTTGGTAGTGCCGCTTGCAGGATTGGGCGCCAGTTGCACGCCAGACTTCCTGTCGCGGATATGAACACTTGCCAATTTCGAGTAGGCAAACCGGTTATCAACATCTACCTGGCGTATTCTGTATACGTGCGTACCGGTTTGCAGCGAAGCATCTTCAAAACTGTAGTCGTTCCGTACTGCATCGCCTTTTGCTGCCAGCGTGCCGATCACGGCAAAGTCAGCGCCGTTTACACTTCTTTCCACTTCAAAATGACTGGTATGTACTTCTTCGGTAGTAGACCAGCTGAGCAACACTTTGCCGTTGATTTCTTTTGCAGTAAATGATAACCATTTCAGCGGAAGACTACCCGGTACACTGATATTGCCTGTAGCAACATTGGTGGTATTGTAGATCGGGGCATCCACACCATTGTATTCGAATATGGCGTAATGATAAGTTTTACCTGCTTCCAATCCTGTTACGTTAACAGAGGCGCCACTTCCATTATACACTACATACTCGCCCGCTGCTATCTGCGTACCGTTTTTGAAAGTAGTACTATGGGCATACTTGCTCAGGTTGACTGGCGTGCCGGTTACTACGCTGCCTTCTTTCAATACTACCAGTCTGCCTGCCCCTGTGCCGGAAGTCCAGCCAAGCGAAAGGGTAAGGCCATTCAAGGTGCCGGACACCGCGCTGCTTCCGCTGGCCGGTACAGTGGCGGTAGCCTGTTCAATCTGCAGATGGTCATTCACGAGGTACTTCGTTTGTGTACCGGCGCCGTTGTATTCAAACACGGCAAAATGGTAAGTGGTAGCGGGTTGCAGGTTGGTAATGGTGACTGTTTCATTACTTCCATCATACACCACATACTGTCCGTCACCGAGGTCAGTGCCCGTACCGAATACGTCGCTGGCATCATAATCCACACCATCGGCAGGTGTAAATGTTACCGCGCTGCCTGCTTTCATCACTACTATTCTTTTGGCGCCGTCGCCAGCCAGCCAGTTCAGCTTTAATTTGTTGCCGTCAATGATGCTGAACGAAGGAGAGGAAGCATTGACTGTGGGCGGCTGTATACCGGAACCGGTAGTAGTAAAATCAAATGAAGCGCCCGGGCGTAAATAGAGGGGTGCGCTGGTACCGTTGTACTCGTACGAAGTTACATAGTAACGTGTATTGGGCGACAAGCCAACCACCGTAAAGGGTACGGTGCCGGTTGTTTTATTTACAATATAGTTGCCGGTGCCTATTTCGCGGAGGCCGTAGGTAGTGTGCGAAGTATAGGACACGAAATCTTCCGGCGCGGCATCAACCGGTGATCCGGCACGCATGATAAACAACCTGCCGCTTCCATTACCAACACTGAAATTGATTTTTGCCTGGTTATCCTGCACCTCTGTTGCTGAAAGTCCGCCGACTCCTTGTGTAGGCGCCGTTAACGTGCTGCCGCTTCCTGTCAGTTTCTGCGAAACCAGGTAATCCGGAAGACCGCCGGCCAGGTTGTATTCAAACACAGCAAAATGATAAGTAGTGCCGGGCTCCAGGTTTTCAACAGTTACAGCACGACCGGTACTGTTGTACACTACATACTCATCCTGTGCAATCATAGAGCCATGCATAAAGCGACTATCGGCCGTATAGGTAACACCATCAGCAGGAGTAGCCGTTACCGGTCCGCCTTTCCTGGCAATTACCAGCCTGTTGGAACCATTGCCACCAGACCATTGCAGGCGAAAACTATTGCCTTCGTGTGTATTGGTACTAAAAGAAGTGCCGGGGGCAGTAGGCTCATTGGGAATGGTAACGGAAACCGAGTAGGGTGAACCATACACCGGGTAATCTTTTCCATTGAAGCCCCAGATGCTTAGGTGGTAGGTAACGCCCGGCGTAAGTCCGGTTACGCTTCCTGCATTGCTGTTGGTTTGACCGTATATTACATAATTGCCGGGAGTGATCTGCGGACCAGAACCATAACTCGGGTTGCCTGAATATTTTGTCAAATTAACTGGCACGGCATCTACGGGATCATTTGCTCTGATAACCATCAGCCGGTAATTGCTTTCTCCCGGTTCGTATTTAAAGGAAAAGGAAGTGCCTGTAATGTTTTCCAGCCTGAAGTCATAGGGGTCTGAGGCAGGTACACCCGCGGTGGTGCCTGCTTTTTCAGAAAAGCTGCTGGTTAAATAATAGGTATTTCCCTGTGCGTCCACATCAAATTCGTATACACGAAAATGATAGGTAGTGCCAATCTCAAGATTGGTAATGGTGCGGTTGCTGGCTGTGCTGTTTACCACAAAATCGCCGTTGGGGAACTGGTAACCTTGTCCGTATGCCGGGTTGCCTGCATACGATTCTCCATTTACCGGTACAGCTGTTACCGGCTGGTCTTTGCGTGCAATGATCAGCTGATGTTTCCCATTTCCTAAACTAAAGTTTAAAGAAATGCGGTTGCCTTCTATGCTGCTAAAGCTGATATTACCCGAAGCCTGTGTAGGACCTGCATTTGTTTTTTGCTGGCCGGTATTGCCGGGCAGCAGGTACACCGGTCCGGTATTGCCGTTGAACTCAAAAATGGCAAAATAATATTCTGTATTGGGCTCGAGGTTCGTCACTGTTGCAAAAGAGCCGCTGCCTTCATACACTACATAATTATCACCATTGATCACGTTTCCATCGCCGAATGAAGTATTAGCAGTATAGTCATGGAGTTGTTCCGGCGTAGCATTGACCGGTGCGCCTTTACGGGCCAGTAATAATGTTTTTTCGCCATTGCCACCGCTCCAGTTTATCTGCATCCGGTTGCCGGCCACATTGGTAAAAGAAGCAATGGTAGCCTGTTGGGTGGGCGCCGACTTGGTAGTAACCTGTCCGGTGAGCGCAACGGAAAGGTATTCCGTTGCAGTGCCGCTGCCATTGAATTCCCAGATACTTATGTAGTATGTGGTGCCGTAATTCAGATTGGTGATGGTAGTAGAAGGAGTGGTTTGCGCGTGACTGCCGCTGAAGATCACAAAACCATCATCGCCATTGAATTCCGTACCGGGCGTACCAAAAACAGTACTGGCATTGGTATAGGCGGTACCGTTGACGGGGGCAGTGGTAATGGGACTGCCTTCTTTTAAAACAATAATACGAAAGGCACCATCACCTTTATTAAAGGTGAAACCAAACCGGTGCCCGTCCAATAAACTGGACATAACACTGAAATTGCTGGCCGGCACTATCGGCGCCGCCGCCATTCCGCACAAACAAACAATAAGGGCTGTAAGAACAAGTGTAAATCTTTTTTTCATAACTACTCCATGCTTGAATAGGTCTGTTAATAAAGCCTACCTGCTGCGCTAAGGCCTGCGGTAAACGGGGCCAAAGATGTTTTAGAATACCGGTAGGTTAAATGGAGTAGTGAATGGAATGATAAAAAGCGGGGGTGAATTGGGGGATGCAGATAAGTTAATCTTTATTTAGATGTGGAGGTATGCTCAGGTGGCGGGTGATTTCAAGGGCGTTACCGGATGCTCATAATTAATGATGGAATCACCAAAATTTGTGACAGGGTCCATTAAATTCAGTCCTGCATATACATATCTACCCGATACTAATTGCCGAGGTCTGCATGAAAGTTAGAAAACTGGCTATGCAGTGGTCCATTGTTTAATGCTTTGTACATTAATATTGGCACAGTATCGCATACGTAAAATTATTGGTTAACAATGGTCAGTTCCTCGTAGTTCCCCAGGTTGCGGATTACATAACTAAATGTACTACACAAACGAACCAAAGTCAGCCGCCATTTCACAACTGCGCTGTTTTTGATGATATCGCGCAGTTTTGGAAATAACTGCGACGATGCACCCCTTTTTTCAGAGCTAACTCGCTAGTAATTTGGTACAATTAGCATAAGCAATAACCCTTATGCAGATATGTTTAATGCTACTTTAGTGATAGTATATCTTCTGGCGTTGAATAACTTTATATTGGCATCAACGCTTGTTAAGAAGCCCTATCGGCCGCAGAAACTAAAACATCAATTCGGCATCGTACTAACACTCTTTGCCCATTCCTTTCTCGGAATTTCCGGCTTGGGTTGCCACAGACGGGAAAATAACTGACGCAATGTTTGCGCGGCAGTCTTGCGGATGATACGCATATCTAACCAGAAACTGGCGTTGCGTACATAAAAACTATCGAACTGGTAACGATGAAAGATGCTTGCAAAATCTTTGGTAGGTCCGCGGTAACCTTTGATCTGCGCCAGACCGGTTATACCCGGACGAACAAGGTTCCGGAATTTATAATTGGAGATCACGCGTGAAAAACGGTCGCAGTCCGCATGCATATGTGGCCGCGGGCCTACAATGCTCATATGCCCGAGCAACACATTGATGAATTGTGGAAATTCATCGAGGTTGGATTTGCGCAAAAACCTTCCCACTCTCGTTATGCGGGAATCATTTTCGTGGGCCTGCTCTATATTGGCATATTCATTCACCACCATCGTGCGAAACTTGAAACAACGGAAACTCCTGCCCCATCTTCCTACGCGCCGTTGCACGAAGAATACAGGTCCCGGTGAATCCAAACGAATTAATAAGGCAATAACAGGTATGAGCCAGCTTAAAACAAAAAGAATAACAATCAGGGACAACGCTATATCTCCCACCCGTTTCAAAAAGAAATAAGTGCGCTTGTATTCAAGAAAAGAACGCAGTGATATGGTTTCATCAGCTATACCCGTTTTTCCGTCTAAGTACTGGATTTTCGAAAAGGACGTTGTTATCATCTTTTATCTATCTTTTACCTTCCACTATCAGGAAGAGCCATTCAACAAATTATTTCTCTTAACGCTACGCCTCTCGGGGGCAAAGAAAGTGCTTTTTACCTATACATATATGTTGCCAAAACGCTTTTTTCAAATTTTTTTAACACACATATCTGCATAAACGTTAATGTCTTATGTTGACATCGCATATTTCCTAAACGTTGCTTGCAAACGAGATATTTTTAAGGGTTTACCCGGATAGGTAAAAAATTTGTGCAGTCAAAAACCTAATAGGCAGTGTTTGATGCAGTTACCTTTTACATTCTTTTTTGGGCCATCTCAAAATTCTAATGCTATTTTAATGCCACATTCGGGCAGTGATTTTGTTAATATGTATGCATTACCCGCTGACTGACTGCGGCATGACAAAATTGTGCGCCAGAACTGCATAGCACTAATTTTGCTATTTTCGCCCTCATATTACTGCATTAAACGCTTTTGAAAGCTATTTTAGTTCAGACAACGACCACATATGGATGAGAAACAATACCATGCTGAAGACCAGATTAATCTTGGGGCGCTTAAACAATTGTTATTTGGCATACTGCGGGAGTTTTTTACGTTCGTTACCTTCACCCGCCTGGTGCTTCGCAGGAAATTGCTCTACCTCATTGCCGGGGCCGTTATTGGCGTTGGATGCGCCCTGGGCATTTATTTCAAGCGTCCCAATGTATTCCAGGCTACCATGGTGGTAACCCACAATAAGCTTACCAAGAACACCTATGGTGAAATCATAGAACAATTGAACCGGCTCGTGGCCACCGGCGTGCCGGATAAACTGGCAGCAGAACTGAATGTGCCCGTGGAACTGGTCAGTAATGTGCTGCAGATTGATGCCCAGAACATGAGCAACCTCCCCCTGGCCCGTGATACTTCTACCAAAATGTATCAAACCTTTAAGATCAATATCCGCTTCCTCGATAGTGCGACATTCCTTGACCAGCGCATTGCCGATACCCTCACCACTGCCTTCATCAATTACCTCAATAACCTGCCCTACCTGAAAAAACTGGCAGAAGTTGACCGGCAAAATGCGCTGGAACGGCTGGCCTATATTGAACAGGATATGGCCAGGCTGGATTCGCTGAAGACCAGCATCAACAAGTCCATACAACAATTCAGGATGCCCGCTACCATATATAATAATGCCATCAACCCCGCAGAGATCTACCAGCAAAGCTCCAACCTTATCGGGTTGCGGGAGCGCACACTGCGTCAGCTGGAAGTTGACCTGGACACCGTATGGCTGCTGGACGGCTTCAAGATCACCGAAGTTCCCCGCTCCCGTTCCCTGCCAGACCTGCTGTGGATACTGGGCGCCCTGGGCCTGTTTACCGGCTTCCTGGTGGGACTGCTGCTCGAAACAAAAAACAGGCTGATGCCCGAATAAATTCTCTGCCATGCAATTACCGGGATCATGCAATTGTAAATAGCAGCGCCCACGCCACAAGTTCACTATGAAAAACGGAGATATCGGATCAAGCAACTGGACCAAAGGATGGAAGAAAGACAGCCTCTTCGGACGCTTTCTTTCTGTGCTGAGCATTGATGTGCTGTTCAAACTGTCCGGTATTTTCCTGCTGCCCCTGTACCTCCGTTTAATGACGCAAGAGGAATATGGCTTGTACAATTACATTTTATCCATTACTGCCAATGTAACCATCCTCCTCTGTCTCGGTCTGTACGTTTCGCAGAGCAAGTACTATAACGATACCACCATAGCAGAAAGAAAAGGCGTAATGCTTTTTAATGTCTTTCTGCTGGTCACAGCTTCCATGGTAGTGATCCTTGTACCCGTTTACAGTTTGAAACTGGATTACCGGCTCATTCGTTTTTTCTTTAAAAATGAAATCAATTACCCGGCTTACCGCTGGACCATTCTGCTGGCCATCATCGTTTCGGTATACGTGCTCATGCTCACCAACTTCTTTGTGGCCAGTGAAAAGATCAAACATTTCAGGCGGTTTAATCTCGTAAGACTGGCGCTGGTAAATGTGACCGCCCTTGCCGGTCTTTATTTTTTTGCGTTGGATAAGATCAACGGAAGATTGTTGTACACTTACCTTGCCGAAGGGGTGATTCTGCTTGGCTTTTCGTTGTTCTGGATACGGGAAATGGTGCCACGGATTGATAGCCGCGTGATGCGCAAATCGCTGCTGCTTGGATTGCCGGTAATGTTGTCGGCCATTTGTTCAACGGTGGCGAATTACAGCGACAAATATTACCTGGAGAAATATGGTTCCGGCGTCGATCTCTCCTACTATTATCTTGCCTTTTCGGTGGCGAATGTGATCTACATGATCTATACGGCCATGCAGTCTGCCTGGCTGCCCATTTTTCTGCAGGAAAAAAATCTGCGAAAAAATATGGCGCAGACCAGGCAAATGATGATCCGGGTAGGGCTGTTATTGCTTGGTGTGAGTGTACTGCTGGTGACAGGTTTTTATGTGGTGCTTGTTACGGGGATTATTTCTCAGGCGTATTGGCCGGCGTTGAATATTTTGCCGGTGTTGCTGGTGGCGCAGATTCTCAGCGGACTGCTGCAATTGTATTCCAACTATTTCATTTACCTCGAAAAAACTTACTGGAGTTTTGTCATAGGGCTGCTGGCTTCCGGCATAGGTATATCTGGAAGTTACCTGCTTATACCTCGCTGGAATGTGTTTGGCGCAGTAGTGGTATTCCTGCTGGTTCAAATGGCTTACCTTTTGCTCTATTATGCTGTGATCAGTCACACTATCAAAAAGCGTTTGCAAAAGGGTGATGATCTGTCACACGAATCAGCCAGAGAACCGGTATGAATCAATATGCGGCATAGTGCAATGCTCCGGTGGTTTGCATGACAGCTTAAAGACAAAAAGAATATAATTATAATTTTGACTATCCGGCAGCATCAACAAAAGCCGGCAACCAGACTTAATTGAATGCATGGAGAGCGTGTTCACAGCACATACAGTGTACAACTCCGATTGGTTGGGCTCCGATCCTGTTTTTTACAATGAAAAAACGGGTAAGGTAAGTCGCAATATCAACGACGTCATTGATTTTCGCAACCTGGCCTTTCATCCGGAAGGCCTCAATAACTATCTCAACTTTGGTTATTCGGTTTTTGAGCAAACGCCCGTACAACATGTAAAATATCTCCGCCATTCTTCAGCATTGCAGATAAACAACGGTGCGTTGCAGGTTTCGTATAAAGAAGATTCCGCTGAAAAAAATATAGGAAAGACTACAGTTGAAGAGGACGTGTTACATCAACTGCAAACGGCCATTCGGCAATGGGAAAATGAAGTAGAAGGCGAAATCATCATCCCCACCAGCGGAGGGTATGACAGCCGCCTGTTGAACGACCTCGTGAGCGATAAAAGCAGGATACGCTCATTTACCTATGGCATTTCTCCGGACCAGCACCTGTCGTATGAAGCCGTTTACGCCAGAAAAATTGCTGAAATATTAGGCACACGGTGGGAACGCATCGAACTCGGCGATTTTCATCACTATTTTGATGCATGGGATGCATTGTTTGGCGTTTCTACGCATGCGCACGGTATGTACCAGATTGAATTTTTCACCAAAATCAAAAACAGAGTAGGCAATAATTGCGGGTTGTTAAGCGGCATTATTGGAGATGCATGGGCAGGCAGTGTCAACATTCCACCTATAAAAAAACCGGAAGATGTACAATTGCTGGCTTACTCGCATGGCATGCGGGCAGATGTTGCCTACAGCAGATTGCAGTCCGGAAAGGATTTGTTGCACACTTATTATGAAACGCACAAAGAAAAACTGGAAGACCCCCGGTTTCGTGTAATTGAATCCATGCGGTTTAAGATTATACTGCTCTGCTACCTGTTTCGTGTACCCGAATCACTGGATTTTAAACCGTGGTCTCCTTTTCTCGATGCGGATATTGCCTTATCCATGCTCAATCTACCGGATGAACGCAGAAAAAGCAGGACCTGGCAGGTAGATTACTTCAGAAAAAAATCGCTCTATATTGAAGATTTGCACCTGCCCTGCAGTAAAAAAAATACATTGAACAGCTATGGCCTGGCCAGGGTTCCGTTAAAACCCCTCGATGCAGGATTACTTGCTGAAATCATTCAGCCTCGTTATGTTGAATGGATCAATAAACAGCTAACTGCTGCGCCTGCCTGGCGCAACGTACTGGACGCGCTGGTAAATTATCCCAAAATTGGCGGGGCCTTAAGAAGATTAGGCGTTATAGATGCAAAGCGTACTGCCTATCTTGCGTATTTAACGCTGAAACCATTGGAGACGCTCATCATAAAACGAAACAACGCCTGACAGTATGCAATGGAAAGCGCTATTTACAGGAGATGTGGTTTGCCGGCAATCTCCGCCGGACAACTGGCTGTCGCCGGAGTTCGTGCAGTTTATGCAACTACATGCAGTGCGCTCCTGCAATTTTGAAGCCCCGGTGCAAGGCAAAGGCATGCCCATCAGAAAAGCCGGACCGCATCTCAGCCAGCATCCCGGCACACCGGCCATACTGGAAAGCGCAGGCTTTAATATCATCAACCTGGCCAATAACCATATTTACGATTATGGTCCTCAGGCGCTCTCCGCTACCATCGCGGCTTTTGCCAACGCAACATGCGTAGGCGCCGGAAAAAACTTTGAAGAAGCCTATGCGCTTCAAACCATCAGCGTGCAGGGCATACAGGTTGGCCTGCTGTCGTTTTGTGAAGCAGAGTTTGGGGCGCTTACCATCAGCAGCCGTAATGATGCAGGATATGCATGGATCAATCATCCTGTGGTGAGCGGCCTGGTAATGGATGCGCGTAAAAAAACAGACGTCCTGCTGATACAGGTGCATGCCGGCGTAGAACAAACAGATGTGCCGCTACCCGAATGGAGGGCGAGGTACAGGGAGTTGATTGAATTGGGAGCAGATGCCGTCATCGGATCACATCCTCATGTACCGCAAGGCTGGGAAATTTATAAAGGCAGGCCCATTTTTTATAGCCTTGGCAACTTCTGGTTTGACAGCGACAGCAATCATGCGTTATGGAATACAGGGATCGTGATTTCCTTATCTTTCAATGATGCAGCATACACAGGCTTTGAAGTGATGGGGATTAAAAAAGAAGGCCTGCAAATTGTGCCGTGCAGGGAAGAGTGGTTCAGTACACACCTGGCAACAATAAACAACCTGTTGGAAGAACCATTGTACACAGATACCATCAACAAACTGGCTCAAACACTTTGGCAACAATACTACAGGATTTATTACGATTATGCGTTGAAAGGCATTCATACGAAAGTAAGTTTCGGCCAGGTACTAAAAACATTTATCAAAAGACTTTTTCTGAAAAAACACGCAGAACTTGATTCAGCGCTTTTATTGCACAATATCCGCATTGAAAGCCACCGTTGGATTGTGGAAAGAGTTCTGGAAGCAAATAACCATTAATGATCGTGGCGCCCATAGTACTGTTTGTTTATAACCGTTTGTATCATACCACAAAAACCATCGCAGCCCTGCAAAAAAACATTCTGGCGGCCGATAGTGAACTGTTTATATTTTCTGATGGGGCCAGATCGGCAGCAGACGAAGAAAACGTGCGGGCCGTAAGAGATTTTTTGCGTACAGTAACGGGATTCAAAAAGGTGGAGCTGATTGAAAGAGAAAAAAATTACGGACTTGCCAAAAATATCATTGATGGCGTTACCACCATTGTAAACCGGTTTGGCAAGATCATAGTACTGGAAGACGACCTGGTTACTTCTCCATTCTTTCTGCAATACATGAATGAAGCGCTGCATCGCTACGAACACGATGACCGCGTTGCCTGTATTCACGGTTATGTATACCCGGTAAAGCGGGAGTTGCCGGAAACATTCTTCCTCAAAGGCGCTGATTGCTGGGGCTGGGCCACCTGGAAAAGAGGATGGGACTTGTTTGAAGCCGATGGACAAAAGCTGATGGACATCCTGCAACAAAAAAATCTTACCAGGGAATTCGATTACGATGGCGCCTATCATTTCACGCTGATGCTGCAGCACCAGATAAAAGGCATCAACAATTCCTGGGCCGTTCGCTGGCATGCTTCTGCCTACGTAAAAGACAAGCTAACCCTTTATCCCGGCCGCTCACTGGTGCAGAATATCGGCAATGATGGTTCCGGCATACACTCCGGAAGTTCAGCGGTGTATGATGTGCCGCTAACAGAAACACCCGTAGCGATAACAGACATTCCGGTTAAAGTGAGCGCTGCAGGACGTGCCGCATTTGTACATTATTTTAATGCTATCAAACCGGGCTGGCTCCAAAGAACACTTACCAAATTTAAAATCATGGTAAAACATGTCATTACTAAGAAGAATTAAGCAATCATGGAAAAGAAAAAATGATGCGGTAAACTGGTTGAATCTGCGCAATACCCGACCGGTATCGGAAGTGTTTGGGCTGGACCGGGGCACACCAGTTGACCGCTACTATATAGAACAGTTCCTGCAGCAGCAGGCCGGACATATAAATGGTCGCGTACTGGAAATTGCCGAAAGTACGTACAGTAAAAAATTTGGGAATGGCGTTTCTTCCTATGAAGTGCTGCATTACAATAATGAGAACGGTAAGGCTACCATTGTAGGTGACCTGTCGAACCCCGGATCGGTGCCTGAAAATCTGATAGATTGTTTTATCTGCACACAAACGTTTCAATTCATATACAATTACAAAGAAGCTATTGCCGGCGCCAGGAGACTGCTGAAAAAAGATGGCGTATTGCTGGCCACCTTCCCCGGCATTTCCCAGATATCACGTTACGATATGGACAGATGGGGCGATTATTGGCGATTTACTACCTTGTCGGCCCAACTGGCTTTTGAAGAAATATTCGGGAAAGGCAAAGTGCAGGTAGATTTTTTTGGCAATGTACTCAGCACTATTGCGTTTCTGGAAGGCATCAGCAGGGAAGAACTTACCACTGAGGAATTGAATGTAAAAGATCCCAACTACCAGTTATTAATTACTGTGGTAGCCCGAAAATAAATAAGGATGATCAGGCAACAACTTGGTTCTGTAAAAAGATTTTTGCTAAACAGGCTCGATACGCCGGCCCTGGTGTTGCTGTATCATCGCGTTACCACGTTGCAAAGCGACCCGCAGCAATTGGCGGTTTCTCCGGAAAATTTTTACGCACAACTGGAATACCTGAAGAACACGCACGCGGTATTGCCCATTGAAGAATTTCATGACTGCCTCACCCGGCGAAAAAAACTGCCACGCAGAACAGTGGTCATCACGTTCGATGATGGGTATGCCGACAACTACCTGGAAGCGCTGCCCATACTGAATACGCTCAGTTGCCAGGCGCTTTTTTTCATCACTACTTCGCTGCTCAATACCCAACGCGAATTGTGGTGGGACGATCTGGAGCGCATTTTACTCACTCAAAAATATCTGCCCCACGAGCTGGAACTGGAAGTAAACGGCCACCACCTGCACTTTAATACCTCTACGCTACGGGGACTTCACAAAGCATACGATCAGTTGCAACCATTGCTGCGGTTTACGCCACCTGTCCTGCGGGATGCCGCAATGAACTATCTCCGCAACTGGGCAGGCCTGCGCGAAGAGGGCCGCGCCAGTCATCGCATGCTCACGCATTACGAGTTGCAGCAGTTAAGCTTTTCATCTGCGGCGGTGATCGGTGCCCATACGCACACTCACCCTTCGCTGGCCACATTGCCTTACGAAGAACAACTGCAGGAAATTGCCCTGTCAAAAAATATACTGGAAAAAATATGCGGACAGGCTCCTGGATATTTTTCATTCCCCTATGGAAGCAAACACGATTACAATGCGGCAAGCCTGCGCGCCTGCCGGGAACTGGGGTTTAAAATGGTTTACGCCAACTTTTATAACCAGGTGCATCGTTGGACGAATGTACTGGAAGTGCCAAGAGTGCTGGTACGCAACTGGAATATCGCTGAATTTAAGAGCAAATTAAAGCAGTTCTTCCATTACTAATGCGCATCTTATATATCAATACAGTGGATGTGGCCGGCGGCGCAGCTGTGGTAATGCAACGGCTGATGCAGGGATTACACCGAAAATACCAAACCGAAAACCTGCTATTGGTAAAAGACAAGCAGGCAGATGATCCCTACATCAAACCTGTTCTTACCAACAGGGCAGCGGTTCTGACCGAAAAAGCTATAGACCGTGTAAGCCGGCAGTTGGGATTACTTTACCAGTTTTTCCCGTTTTCCTCTGCCAGCATTTTAAAAGCAGCAACTGAATTCCGCCCGCATGTGATCAACCTGCACAATTCGCATGGAGGCTATTTTGCTACTCCGCTACTATACCGCTTATCACAAGTCGCGCCTGTAGTATGGACACTTCATGATATGTGGAGTTTTACCGGCAATGCTGCACATACTTTCGGCAATACCTCATGGAGAACCTTGCAAAATGACCGTGCATTAACCCGGATTCCCCCTTCCATTGGCATTAACACCGGCGCTTATTTATTAAGACAGAAAAAAAGGATTTATCAAAAATCCAACCTCAGCATCGTTACACCTTCCCGCTGGTTGTACGACCTCGCCGTTCAAAGTCCTGTATTTGCAGGCAAAGCGATTCACCATATTTATAATGGCGTCGAAACCAGCATATACAATCCCGAAGGCAAAGAAGCAGCCCGCAGGCGGCTCAACCTTCCTGCCGGAGAACCGGTAATCATTTTTATGTCGCATTTCCTGCACAAAAACAATCCATGGAAAGGTGGCGCCGACTTGCTGGAAATATTGCGCGCCATGAACCGGTTAGCTACAAAAAAAATTACGCTGCTGATGCTGGGCGAAGGGAAACTGGAAGAACTGAACGAACTTTCCAACCTGAACATCCTGTACAGGGGGTATGTGCATGGAGATGCTGCGGTGAGTGAATGCCTGCGCGCCGCCGACCTGTTTATTTACCCGACCCGGGCCGACAATTTACCAAATGTACTGGTAGAAGCGATTGCCTGCGGCACACCATGTATTACCTTTGACATAGGCGGTAACAAAGAAATTGTGCAGCATGAAGTTAACGGCATTGTAGTGAAGCCTTTTGATATTGCAGGATTCGCCGAAGCAGCTACCGCACTTTTATACAACAAAACCAGGTTGGCTGCGTTTGCTGAACAATGCACCACTATTGCCCGCAACTATTTTTTGCTGGATGATATGATTGAAAAGTACTACGCCTTGTTTCAGCAGGTGCAGAAAAAACAATAGACAGACAGACTATGTGGAATTCATTTGGAAAAAAAATACAGCATTGGTTACGGCCGCCGCTCAGAACAACTTTGTACCGCATTCCAGAAAAACTTGAAAAACTGGGAACGCAGTATGGAGGCTGGATTATTCCCCCTCAGTTGTTAAACAAACATTCTGTCTGCTACCTGGCGGGCGCCGGAGAAGATATATCTTTTGATGTGGAATTGGCCAACCGCTTTCACTGCCCGGTTTACATATTCGATCCTACGCCGCGCTCCCAGGAACACTACCAGCAACTGATTCAAGCCACTCAGGAAGGAAAGTCGTTTCCGGTTAATAACAGCACCAGCGAATGGTACGCACTGCAGCCCGAAGCCATACCTCATGTGCATTTCCAACCGGTTGGTATCTGGAAGCAAAACGATATACTGCGGTTCTTTGCTCCCAAAAATGAACAACATATTTCCCATTCCATTGCCAACCTGCAGCAGACAGACAGATATTTTGAAGCAACGGTAAAAACGGTTGCCACTGTCATGCGTGAGTATGGTCATACACAGCTCGATTTGCTGAAGCTTGATGTGGAAGGCGCCGAATACGAGGTGATTGAAAACATACTGGCGGAAAAATTAAAAATTAAACTGCTGTGTGTGGAATTTCATTTGTCTGACCAGTATGGATACAGGGAAATTGCCGCCACTTTGCATAAACTGGAGCAGCACCAGTATAGAGTAATTGCACGTGAAGAGCTGGATATTACGTTAATCAACCTGAACCTGTACCAATTTCCTTGCAAATAAGAATTTTGATGCAATAGCCCTAATGGAAAATAACTACTATATCGAAAAACCCATCACCATCAACAAATACCTGCCATTTGCAGTACTCTATTTCTTTTTCAATAGTTTCCTGCTCCCGGCCGGATTGTTGTATACTACCATCCTCACCCCCCTCTTCCTCTGGTGGATCTATGTGAACCGGGCCCTCCGGTATGTACAATACTTTTTCATTTTCACCCTGCCGTTTGCGCTGATTCATGTCATTGGCGGCATCGTACCTATCTATTATGCCAGATCGTATGCGCTACTCTTTACTGCATTTGTATTTACGGTAACGCTTTATATATTCCTCAAAAAATGTCATACGCTACGCACCATTTACAGGAAATTACTGCTGTTGAATTTTGCGCTGGTGATCGTAGCCTGCCTGGCATTTTTTACTCCCTGGCGGGAAGTATTCTGGATGGTCTCCTATGTATCGTATGGCCTGGAAAAACTGCCACGGCTGAAAATGCTCACGTATGAACCTTCCTACTATTGCACCCTGCTGGTGCCGGTTGTGATGTATTATTGCCTCAAGGTGGTAGTGCTCCGGCTGCCCCACCCGGTACTCACCATGGCGCTTGTTATCGTACCGCTGGTGTTGTCTTTTTCCATGGGCATTCTGCTGGGTGTGCCGATCGCCATCCTGCTGCTGCTATTGTTTCATATCCGGTTTTTCCTGACCAGAAAAAGAGTACGCCAGTTCCTGATCATCGCAGGCGCCCTGCTGGGAGGCGGCTTGCTGTTGCTGGTATTGTTTTATCCGGACAACCCCCTGTTTACCCGCATTGCCAACTTGTTTGAGGGCAGAGACTCTTCCTTTAAAGGCAGGACCGTAGATTCTTTTGTGCTGGCATGGAAAGTGATGAATGAAAAGAGTATCCTGTTCGGCGTAGGCCCCGGCCAGGTAAAAGTAATCGGGCTGCCCTTCTGGAATGAATATTATCATTACCAATTTGCGCTGGAAGAAGTGGCCATCCCTTGTGCATTTGCTGATACCATGGCAGTGTATGGCATTGTGGGCGCACTGCTGCGCCTGGGCATAGAGTTTTATTTTTTCTTCCGCACAAAAGTGTGGACCAATTATTATCGCCTTGGATTATTCAATTTTGTATTCATATACCAGTTTACCGGCAGTTATATCAACAACATTGCCGAGTTCACCATCTGGGTGCTGGCATTTACCAACACGTTTGAAGAGTTTGATAAGAAGAAATTGAAAGGAGAAACAGCAACTATTTAAAAACTTAACATCACAACAAGCTACCCATGCGCACCACGCCATTGGTCTCGATCATAACAATCGTTTATAACGGAGAAAAACATTTGGAGCAAACGATCAACAGCGTATTGAACCAGACCTATCCGCAGGTAGAATATATTATCATTGATGGCGGCTCCACCGACAATACCATTCCCATTATCAAGAAATACGAAAACCGCATTGCTTATTGGGTAAGTGAGCCGGACAAAGGCATCAGCGATGCGTTTAATAAAGGCATTGCAAAAGCTACGGGTGAAATTATCGGCATCATCAATGCCGATGACTGGTATGAGCCGGATACCGTAGCCAAAATAGTAACCGCTATGGAGCATAGCGATATCGTATTCGGCGATGTGCAATACTGGAAAAATTCCTGCAGATCATTCATACAAAAAGGCGCGCTGGAACACCTCGAAAAAGATGTTTCTATTATACATCCTACGGTGTTTGTAAAGAAACACTGTTATGACCGCTTTGGCGCCTACGATCTGCAGTACCGCTGCGCCATGGATTATGAGATGCTGGTGCGCATGAAGGTGAACCAGTGCCGCTTCACCTATATTCCCGAAGTGCTGGCCCATATGCGCTGGGAAGGCTTCAGCGACAAAAAATGGTTGCTGGGACGCCGGGAAGTGCTGGCTATTAAGAACCGGTATTTCCCGGAACGTAAACGCGCCAATTATTTTTTCTTTTATAAAAACTCCTTTGCCATCGCCATCATCAAACTGATGGAAAGAGTGGGACTGGGCTTTCTGCTGAAGTTCTATCGCCAGCGATTTTCAAGACTGAAAAAAAGGTATGACAATTAAGCGTCTATATGCCGTAGAGATCTTTGATCAATACCGTCTTCCCCTGCCGGATGTCATATACGGGCAAGTGTTTTATCACGGGCAGCCGTTCATGATGCCGGAAAAACTATTCCTTCTTTTTTATCGCGGGAATCGTGGTTGGTGATTCAGTGAAGCCGGTAGTTTTCCCAACGATACCAGTACTTTCTGGGTATCGTAGTGCCATCGTTGATAAAACCGGTGAAATTAGTATTTCAGCTTCGACCTGAAGTAAGACATCGTGCGAAAATAAAGCAATTATCGGGTTTGGTGTTTGGCGTATTTTCGCCCCATGAAAATCGGCATCATTGGCACACGGGGTATACCCAACCGGTACGGCGGCTTTGAGCAGTTCATAGAATATGTAGCGCCCGCACTGGTACAACGTGGTCACGATGTATATGTATACAATTCTTCCCTGCATCCTTACCGGGAATCCACCTATAAAGGCGTACACGTTATCCGCCGTTTTGATCCGGAAAGCAAGATAGGCACCGCCGGCCAGTTCATTTATGATTTGAATTGCATTCTCGACAGCCGCCGCCGGGCCTATGATGTGATCCTGCAACTGGGCTATACCAGCAGCAGCATCTGGAGCTTCCTGTATCCGCGCAAATCAAAGCTGGTAACCAATATGGACGGGCTCGAATGGAAGCGCAGCAAATATTCACGGCCGGTGCAACGCTTCCTCAAAGTAGCAGAACGCTGGGCCGTTCAATCCAGCGATGTGCTGATTGCAGACAGCCGCGGCATACAGCAATACCTGTTGCAACGGTATAACAAGCCATCTCAATTTATTGCTTACGGCGCCATCCCCTTTACCAATCCTGATGAGTCTGTGCTGCAAAATTTTTCCCTTGAAAAGTATGCCTACAACCTGGTGATAGCCCGTATGGAGCCGGAAAACAACATTGAGACGATTATCCGGGGTCACCTGCAAAGCAATCGTAAATGGAAACTGGTCATCATCGGCGGAACCGGCAATCAATATGGCACAAAGCTGAAACGAACGTACGCAAGCGAATGGATACATTTTGCCGGACCGGTGTACGACATGAACCTCCTGAACAACCTGCGTTATTTTTCTCATTATTATTTCCACGGTCACTCGGTAGGCGGCACCAACCCTTCGCTGCTGGAAGCAATGGCCTCCGGCGCGCTGATCGTGGCGCACAACAATCCGTTCAACAAAAGCGTGCTGCAGCAGGATGCCTTTTATTTTGATTCGCCTGCCGATATTACAGCCATACTCAGCAGCACCAACACCAAAGCTGCACATGCAGCGCTGCTTGCCGGCAACCTGCGCAAAATAGAAAATGAATACAGCTGGGAACACATCACCCGGTCACTTGAACAGGTATTGATCGAAGCGGCAAGCAACGGCAGGAGGCATTAAGTAATCAATATAGGCATTACCGGCTGGCAGAATGTTTGCAGAATGGGAAATGAACTTACTTTTGCGCAGCTTGCCCCGAACACTTCATATGAAGAAATTACTGAAAAATATATTGTTCCGGAGAATAACCGACTGTTTGCTCAGTCCTGTTACCCTGTTTGCCGCTGTATGGTTCAAATACATCCGCACCGGGAATAGCAGGCAAATGCCATGGAGCGAAAAAATTTTCAGAACAGTGGGTGTACTGCCGGTGAATGATCATTATTATCAACCACTCGTCAATCCAACAAAGCATCTGCAACAGCCGCTGGACCTGGAAAGAAACCTGACCGGCATCAAATGGAATATACCCGAACAGCTGGCCCTGCTCGACCTGTTTCATTATCCTGATGAGTTGGCTGCCATTCCCTTTGAGAAAAAAGATGCCGGAGAACACGAGTATTACTACAACAACAACTCATTTGCCGCAGGCGATGGAGAATATCTCTACAGCATAATCAGGCATTTCAAACCCAGGCGGGTGATAGAAATTGGCTGCGGTTATTCAACACTGGTAGCCCTGCGCGCTGAACAGGAGAATGCCAAAGAAAATGCCGCCAAACAATGCATGCATATCTGCATTGAACCCTATGAAATGCCCTGGCTGGAAAAAATGCCGGTGGAAGTGTTGCGACAGAAAGTGGAACTGGTTGATCGCTCGTTCTTCACCACACTGGAGGCTAATGATATCCTGTTTATTGATTCATCCCATATCATTCGTCCGCAGGGCGATGTATTGTTCGAGTTTCTCGAAGTGCTCCCCCTGCTGAAACCCGGCGTACTGGTGCATGTGCACGATATCTTTTCGCCGCGCGATTATCCGGCCGGATGGATCATCGAAGAGCATCGCTTGTGGAATGAACAGTATTTGCTGGAAGCTTTTCTTACCTGCAATGATCAGTTTCGCATACTGGGCGCGTTGAATTTTCTGAAACACCATTACCCCGACAAATTTCACCGTGCCTGTCCGCACTCTGCGGCACTGAAAGAAGACGAACCGGGGTCATTCTGGATCATTAAAAACTGATGTTCGGTATGTTGCAACAGTCCCCCATAAAAATTCTGGTTGATGCGCATGTATTCGACGGCGAATACCAGGGCACGCGCACATTCATCAGGGGATTGTACACCGAACTAGCCAAAAAACAGGATATCCGCCTGTATGTAGCCGCACAGGATACAGAGAACCTGGAACATGTTTTTGGCAATGCCGGCAACCAGATCACTTATCTCAAACTGCGTCATGCATCCGGATGGGGACGCCTGCTGTTTGATTTCCCTTCCCTGATCAAAAAACACGGTATTGATTATGCGCACTTTCAATATATTGTGAATCCGGTAAAAAGCTGCCGGTATATTGTAACCATACACGATGTGATTTTTGAAGATTATCCGGAAGATTTTCCGCTGACTTTCCGGCTGTCGAAAAAATACCTGTATAAAATGAGTGCGCACAAAGCGGATATACTCACTACCGTATCCGCATACTCTGCCGATGCCATACGCAGGCACCTGCGCGTGCAATCGCCCATATACGTAACCCCCAATGGCATCAACAGCAAATTTTTTGAACCTTACAACAAGGAAGCTGCCCGCGCGTTTATTTCGGAAAAGTATGGGATAGGCAAATTCATTTTGTATGTAAGCCGGATAGAACAGCGCAAGAACCATCACCTGTTGTTACAGGCCTGGCTCGACCTGGAATTGTACAAAAAGGGATATCACCTCGTTTTCCTGGGTCACCAGAGCCTGAAGGCGCCGGCACTGGAAAAAGCGCTGGCGGCATGCAGCCCGGAAGTACGGCAGTATATTTACCGGAGCAGTACGGTGAACGATAGTGATTTGATAGAATTTTACAAGGCTGCCTCCGCATTTGTATACCCTTCCAGGGCAGAAGGTTTTGGCATTCCGCCCCTGGAAGCAGCGGCCCTTGGCATCCCGGTCATTTGTTCCAATACATCGGCCATGAGCGATTTTACGTTCTTTGGCGATTATCATATCAATCCTGATGACTATGAATTACTGAAAGAGAAACTGTATACCATCCTCGAAAACCCGCCCGGCGAGTCAGTTTTAACAAAAATATCAGAGGCAGTCCGGCACAATTATTCGTGGGCCCGTTCTGCCGAAGTGCTCTATGAGGCTGTTACAGAGCATCGAAAAACATTACCTTTGAATCTTTAAAAATTAACGCGATGATCAACTTTGAAATGCTTGAAAAGAACAAGGAGCAGTTACGGATGGACTATTTATTGGCCAAACCTTTTCCTCATTTGATCATTGATAATTTTTGCGACCAGTCCAGACTGGAATCCATGTATAGCAAGATCCCGGAGCTGAGCAATAAGAGCCGGGACTATATGTTTGCGAACAACAAATTTGAAAAATCGAATTATAAGGAACTGGGACCTGAATTTGCGGAACTCTACTCCGACCTGAATTCCGAACGCCTCAATAAATTCCTTAGCTTTATTGCCAATGAGGATGTATTTGTGGATCCCGTCAACCACGGCGGCGGACTGCACCAGGGAAAGAAGAACAGCTTCCTCGACATGCACCTCGACTTTAATTATCACCCCTTGAAAAAAGGCTGGTACAGAAATATGAACCTGTTGCTGTACCTGAACAAAGACTGGAAACCCGAATACAAAGGTCATCTGAAACTGGTTGATCTCAGGACAGGTGAATCCAAAGAAGTGGAAGTACCTTTCAACCGGATGATCATTCAGCAGACCAGGGCGTATACCCTGCATGGCTACGACATGACCAACTTCCCGGAAGGGGTTTACAGAACATCCATTGCCACCTATGCTTACACCAAACACCAGCACCTTATTGAAAAACCCCGCACAACCGACTGGGTGGTGAAAGATGCAAAGCCATTAAAAAGAGCCATTGCTGCTATTTATGGCCCGGCTGTTTCCATAAAGAATGCCCTGTTTGGTAGCGGTACAGCAAAAAACCAATAATACCCCACTGTCCCACCACTACTATGCGTGCAGCCACTAAGCCAGCCTGGGTGAACCGGGTCCATTTTTTACTTTTGCTTGCTATTATTGTTACTACGGTCTTCAGCTGGCTCAACCTGAACAGCTATTGCATTATCCTTACGCTGCTATTCATTTTTGTTACCGAAAGGCAACAGGTCATTGAAAAAATAAAACAGGCTTTTGCCGACCGGCTCTACCTCGGGTTCTTTGGCTTGTTCCTGCTGGAATGCATTGGTTTGCTGTATACCGACAATCTTTCTGCCGGTCTCAAAAATGTTGAACCCAAAGCCACTTTGCTGGCTATCCCGTTCATCATTCGCGCCGGACCTTTTGCCAATGCAGAAGGGTATAAGAAAATAATGATAGCCTTTTGTTCGGTATTGTTCCCCGCGTCAGTGATTTGTCTGGGTATTGCCATCAGCAATTACATGGCGCTGCAGGACATATCCGTATTCTTCTACCACGACCTGGTGAATCCTCTGCAAATGAATGCGGTGTTGTTCTCGATTTTTATGATTGCAGGACTATTGTTCCTGGCAAAATATCCCATTCATGCAGGTAAGTACAGCAAACCTGTGCGCAATTTCCTTATTGCGTGGTTTATTGCTTTTACCATTTTGCTGGCTTCCAAACTGATGCTGCTTATACTCGCATTCCTGCTGCTGTTACTCTTCTTCAAAAAGTTTCCGCCCGCACAACACAAAAAAGCTGCGGTGCTGATCTTACTGGTAATGGTGGGCGGCATATTGCTTATTGCCGCTACAGACAACCCCATCAGAAAAAGATATGAGGACATTATTCGTGGCGATATAGACCTGGTGAAGCGCGAGCAATTTTCACCCGACATGTATTTCAATGGCGTGCAACTGCGCTTGCTGGAATGGCGTTTTACTTTTGAAATACTGCGCGAACACAACGCATGGCTATTGGGCGTTACGCCCGGTGATGCGCAGGACCTGCTCAATGAAAAGTATATCAGCACCAACATGTACACCGGCACGCCCGAACGTAACGATACCGGTTTCCTTGGCTACGATACCCACAATCAATACCTGCAATACCAGTTGCAGTCAGGCGTGATAGGCCTGATTGTATTCCTGCTGGTTTGCGGCACGCTCATCAAAAGGGCGGCGCAGCAAGGCACCATTGAAGCAGCGTTTATAACAGGATCGCTGCTGGTGGTGTGCCTTACCGAAGCATTGCTGGAAATGCAGCATGGCTTGTTCCTGTTTTCATTTTTTCCTTTCCTGCTGCGTTACAATCCCGGTAATAAACCCGCTCCCTCATTGCAACAAAACTAAGGCGCTACACATGCAGTTTCCTCCTTATCTTCTCTACCTTATCTTTTGCATGTAAAAAACGAGACCCGGTAAGCAGGAGCATCTTGTGATGCACCACTACTTTGTTCCAGATTCCCGTTGGGATTGTTTGTTTACTGATCAGCGAATGTAATCCGTCTTTCGTAGTGCACGCAGTAATTTTTCCATGCAATAAATAACGCCAGCAATCAAGGTGTTTGCGCGCATATGCCTCCCATGTCCAGTGGCGGACACTGTCTACCAGCAATTTCTTCTCCTGCTCTATAGCGCTGAAAATTCTTATTAACTCTTCTGCCGTGGTGAACGCATGGGTGATGCCATGCGCTGCTTCAAGATGATACCCTTGTGGCGTAACAATAGTTTTGACGCCGGCAGCCAACGCATCAATAAATCCCATGGAACCTTCATCCAGTCCCATATAGAGGTAATAATCCAGCGTGGGAATCATTTGCCGGTAGGTTTCATAATCAAATGCGTCGTAGTACTCCACTTCAAATCCTTTACGCTGCAATTGTTGTACAACAGGCTGCCAGCCTATTCCCATCACCTTAAACCGGAAGTATGCCGGGCTGATGGTATCAGTAAGCTTTAACAGCAGGTATCGCCGCTTCCTGCCATCGCGGTGCACTTTGCTGGTGATGCCCACACAGATCTTTTTGATGTGGATGGCGCCATCATGCGCCGGTAACACGTAGCACACTTTGGCCGGATCAATGCCATAACTCACCAGCAGGTTCATCGTTTCCTGCGACATACAAATGCCGGCCCTGGCTACGCGCAGTTGCTTTTTAACCTGCGCCAGTTTTTCGCGGCTGTCCAGGTGGGTGATCATTAAAGTATCCAGCGGAGTGGCGTTGTTTTCTATGTAATCGAGGTAAATGATATGATGATTGATATCAGCTGATGGATCGGGCCCTTTGGCAATGGTTGCTTCCACGCCCAGGTGCAATAATGCTTCATGCAGCTTTCTGGCAAATTTGCCCAAAATCCAGGCGTTGACTTCTTCGTAACAAACAATTCTTATACGCATGCGAACGCATTTTCATTTTTGTGCAACAATGCAAACGTTCCAGTCGTACGGATCCACCGGTACATCTGGTTTCATAAAGCCCATTCTTTGAAGAATAGTAAAACCGGTGCGCTGCAGCAGGCTTTCCATTTCGGCAAAAAAGTAATAGTGTAGCCGGTGCGTTTCTTCAAACGCCATCATTTTCCGGTCATGCTCCATATAGTAACCTGTGAACTGCACCGTTGCCTGTTGTTGCACCAGGTTTAAACCGGTTCTTGATATGCGGATGATCTCCGTTCCGTTTTGTTGTTTCTGTAGTACTCTTACCGGGGAATAATCACGCACCACGGCATGGCCGTTCCAGTAGTCGAACAGGAAAAGACCACCGGGATTTAACAGGCTGTGAATGATGCCGAAGCTTTGCAGCTGTTCTTTACAATTAACAATATAATTCACAGCCGAAAACAGCGCCGTCACTACATCGAATTTTCCCGGTATTCTGAAGGCTTCCTGAAAGGAATGATTGTAATAGGAAATGTTCCGCTTTGCTGCATTGGCGTCCTGCCTGGCTATGCTTATCATATCTGCCGATACATCATTGCCACTCAAATCGGTGTAACCCAGGTCAGCCAGCGCCAGCAAATGCCTGCCGGTACCGCAGCCCATATCCAGCAGGCGCAGTTGTTTGGTTGGGCCGCACGCATACCGGGCTATCAGCCCGTCAATAAAAGCTGCTTCTGCAGTATAGTCTTTATCGTGATACAGCAAATTATAATACCGGGCATAGGCGCCAAAAGAATGCGTGCTCATGGCTGCTCAGCAAATATTTTTTTAACAGCATTGCTTACCGCTTCAATTTGTGCAGGCGTTAAGCCCAGGCCGCTGGGAATATTGAATCCCCTGCGGGCAAGCCGCTCTGCAACGGGATAGGTTTCACCGGCAAACAAACCCATGCGCTTAAACACAGGCTGTTCATGCATGGGCCCAGAAAAATGGCCGCGACCCGATTCCTTCACACGACAGCAACTGCATGGCATGTGCGGCATCGAAGGGCACCTCATCATGCAGCACTATACCAAACACCCAGTAAATGTTATCCGCATAATCAGTTTTTGTCAATGGCAACTGGATGCAGGATAGTTCACACAACAGTGCTGTATAGCGTTCGCCCATGGCACGTTTGCGCATTACATATTCCTGCAGGCGTTCAATCTGCGCCATACCCAGGGCGGCCTGCATGTTCGTCATGCGGAAATTGAATCCGTGGTCTTTATGCACAAAACGTTTACCGGGCATGAAACACAAATTCCGGAGCAGCCTGCATTTGTCAGCAAGCTGTTCATCATCCGTTACAATCATCCCACCTTCCCCCGTAGTGATATGTTTATTGGGGTAAAAACTAAACGTGCTGATATGTCCGAAAGAACCCACGGCACGTCCTTTATACGTTTGCCCGATCTGTTCGGCGGCATCTTCAATTACATACAGGCCATGTGCTGCGGCCAGTTGCAGCACCGGGTCCATATCGGCCGGCAAGCCGTAAATATGCACCACCATAATGGCCTTTGTTCTGCCGGTAATCTTTTGCTGAATGGCCCGCACATCCATGTTCCAGGTATCGGGATCGGCATCTACAAGCACCGGCGTGGCGCCGGCACGAACAATGGCTGCAGCACAGGAGATGATAGTAAACGCCGGCAGTATTACTTCATCACCCCTGCCAATGCCCAGGGCCAGTACAGCTGTTTCCAGCGCCACCGATCCGTTGGCAACGGCTACGCCGAACCTTCTTTCCGTGATGGCTGCAACGCACTCTTCAAAAGCACTCACAAACGGTCCTTCGGAAGATATCCAGCCCGTATCAATACAGGCGCCGAGGTATTTTTTCTCATTGCCGTTGAGGAGCGGTTCGTTTACAGGTATCATAAGGTTATATTATGACAGTATGCAGGCAGCAATGGCGCTGCTACACCGGGTTCGCCAGCAGATCGCTGTATACATCAATAGGCGTTTTATCATGCGCCGCGTCTATGTACGGCCCCTGTTTCACTTCGAGCATTTCACTGTCTTCCAGCATTTCAAAACCATGACCACCGCTCGCAAGCAGCATCACATCGCCTTTGTACAGCACAACAGAAGCACAGTACGTGTAGGAATGATTGTTATACAGGTTCACTTTCACCTTCCCTTTCCTGATCACCAGCACTTCCTGTGTATACACCACTTCCCGCGATACCTTGTTGTGAAAATGCGGCCTGATGACACCTCCCGCAGCGTATCTGATGATTCCTAATTGCTGTGAATAGTTCTTAGGTGTATAAAATTCCGTAGCAGAAGGACTATGTGCCGCCCTGATGATATGACACACGATGATGCCATGATCGTCGGTAATTTGTTCTACCATAGTGTTTAGTATTATGGGTTCTCATATTTCAGTGGAAAAGAATCTGGCCCGGTGCAGTTTTACCGGCTGCAACACTATCCAGTACAAACCCAGTACCACCAGACTGGCAATGATCAATCTCACTATACTATTCAGCTGCGACAGGAACATATGGTGCAACGAAAAAGCAATGGCCAGTATCAGCAGCGACCAAAAACAAAGCAACCCCGTTGTTCGGAGCAGTTCCCGCACATTAAAGGCAACAATTCTTTTCCGGATAAACCATCCCGATACCAGCACACAAAAACCGCTGCTGATGCTCAGGCTCAACGCAAGTCCGACATAACCCAAATACGTTGTGAGTACCATGGCAGCAACCACGTAAACAAGCAACTCTGCAGTAGCTATCACCGATGTAGCCCAGGTATTGCGCGACAGATACACCATTCTTCCGGTCACATTACCTATGCTGCCAAACAAAGAATTCCCCATCAAAGCAACGAGTGTGTAATACAAGGCCGTGGTATCATTTGCTGTAAAGGCCCCTCTTTCGAATACTATCTGTACAATATCTGTTCCAGCGGTAATAAATAAAACGATTACAGGAAAAGTGATACAGGTGATGAACTGAATGACCCGCACAAACGTAGTAGCCAGTGCTGCCTGGCTGCTGGCAGACCAGTACCTGGACAATAACGGATAGCTGGTAGTAGCAATGCCTCCCGATATGATGGTGCTGAGGATCACAATGATCTGGCTGGCGCTGCCTGTATACGACAGGGCGCCTGCAGGCATTCTTGCTGCAAAAAATCTTTCAATCAGTGTGGTTGACCGGAACAGTATACCTGTGGCAAACAAGGGCAAAGCGGCTGCAAACACAGCGCCGGTATGCCGTACCCGGAAAGCCCATTGCCACCGGAAATCGCATTGCTTTCTTACCAGTACTACCATAAATAGCAACGACACGCAGGCTCCGGCCAGCGCGCCGTAGGCAATGCTGGCAATGCCAATCACCGGACCCAACAGAGGAACACTTATCAACGCCGGTAACCCTGCCAGCAAAGGAGCAATGCCCGGTAGCAGAAACGAATGACACGCATGGAAAATCACTCCCAGCAAACTGGTCAATACCCCCAACAGCATAATGAAAAGCTGAATGCGGAACAAAGCAGTACTTACATCAAGTAACTGCCATCGAAAGGAGGGCAGCATGATCTGCATAATGGATGGGGCGCTGCAAAACAACACCGCTACCATAACCAGTAACAATAGCAAACACCAGTTCAATACAGCACTGGCATACACCTGCGTCTGCTGTTTCGTATGTTTATTACCGTATTGCACCAGGTGCGGCAACAGCAACACGCCTATAGAACCACTAAAGAGCGAATGAATGTATGCGGGTATAGTGAGGGCGGCAAAGTGGGCATCTCTTTCCGCAGTGGCGCCGAAAAAACAGGCAAGCAATAGCTGGGTGCCAAAACTGATTGCAATACCCAATGCCGAACACAGCGTTACCTGGACTGTTTGTTTTAGCATGCCCCATTGCATTGCATCATAACGCCCATTTGCCGGAGCTCTGATGGCTTACGCGTTATGGTTTGCGTTAAAAAGATATGTTTGCGTGAAAGCATCCGGCATGGCCGGTGGTGTTTTTGTGTGGGAGTAATTGCAAAATGCAAGCCTGCTGAATTCGCTCCGTCACCAACAGTGCGCGTTGCTGCAACCAGCCGTGAGCGCAGTGTATTAGCAGATCCTTGCGCAAGCTGTTAATACGCAAAGGCTGGTTACCGGGCCGCAACCGCAGCTTCTTACCAGATCGTTGCCGGGTACCGCCACCTGTGCTATGGCTTTGGTTACACCGCCGGTGGTGCGGCGGGCTACAGGACGGGAAAATGCCTTGTAAATTTTTTTACCCGATACAGCCGGAAAAGATCTTCGTTGAAAAATTATATTCTTTGATATCCAAAAACCATATTTACTTTTCAGGTGTTTATTTCCACGGCCTGTGTGTGTAAGGGCATGGGATTATCTTGGCCGGGCTATGAAAATCTGACGAGTGCTCTCGTAGCGCACTGAATCACAACGTTTTCACTTTTTACAACGCACTAAAATCTGTTATATAGACCAAAATACATTTGCTGAATGGCTAACACCGGAAGAAAACCGCATTACCAGCCGATGGGTGATCACAGGCATTCTCCCGGCTGTCAACTTGCCATTTTTTGCGAAATTGTACAGTATTTGCTCCATCAAACCTTCCCCGAAAATTGTAACTGAGATTTCTGTATGAAGATTCTATTGAAATATCTGAAGCCATATAAATGGCTTGTAGCGTTAACCTTACTGCTCGCGACCATTAACCAGGGATTTTCCCTGCTCGACCCGATAATCTTTGGTAACCTGGTTGACCTTGCCAACCGGTACATCAACGGTGGCAGGCAAATGACCCTGGACCAGTTCATGTTTTCCTTTACCAAACCCTGGGGCGTAATAGCATTGTTGCTGGCTTCCATTGGGGTGGCCATGGTGAGCCGTATTGCCAAAAACTTCCAGGATTATTTTCTTAACGTGATTGTGCAAAAATTCGGCGCCAGGGTATTTACCGACGGATTGAAGCACGCCATGAAACTGCCTTACCAGGAATTTGAAGACCAGCGCAGCGGTGAAACGCTCTCCGTACTCACCAAAGTAAGAAGCGACACAGAACGATTCCTGAATTATTTCATCAACATCCTGTTTGGTGTACTGGTAGGGGTGGTAGTAGTGATGGTGTATGCTTCGTGGAAGATTCACTGGTCGGTGCCGATAGCGTATTTCTTGGGCATTTTTCTCATTACTTCCATTACCAACTTCCTGAGTAAAAAGATCAAAACCATTCAGAAGAATATCGTAAAACAAACCACCGCGCTGGCCGGCAGCACCACCGAATCGCTGCGCAATATTGAGCTGGTAAAAAGCCTGGGCCTTACCCGGCAGGAAGTGGAGCGGCTGAACAAGAATACCTATAAGATACTGGGTATGGAACTTACCAAGGTAAAACGCATCCGCAGTATCAGCTTTGTGCAGGGAACCTTTGTGAATACCCTCCGGCAGGTGATCCTGTTCATACTGATGTGGCTGATCTTCGACGGACAGATGTCACCAGGACAGCTTGTTACCATGCAGATCTATTCCTTCTTTGTGTTTGGTCCCTTGCAGGAAATAGGCAATATCATTCTTTCCTATCGTGAAGCCGAAGCATCGCTCAACAATTTTCATAACCTGATGAATAAGCTGCCCGAACCGCAACCTGCCAACCCGCGACCATTGGGACAGGTGGAAACGCTTGAATTCAGGGATGTTGGCTTTAAACACCAGACCGCTCAGCAACGGGCTATTGATGATATCAGCTTCACTGTGAAAACCGGCGAAACGATCGCTTTTGTTGGCCCTTCCGGATCGGGCAAGACTACGTTGATGAAACTGCTGGTGGGACTGTATCGTCCGCAGCAGGGGAAAATATTGTATAACGGCATTGATGAAAATTCCATCCACTTTGATGATCTCCGCAACCAGATCGGTTTTGTTACGCAGGATACGCAACTCTTTTCGGGCACCATCCGCGAAAACCTGTTGTTTGTAAACCCTTCCGCTACAGAAGAAGACCTGATGGATGCATTGAAGAAAGCTTCCTGCACCAACCTGCTGGCGCGTGCAGAGAAAGGGGTAGACACCATGATCGGTGAAGGCGGATTGAAATTATCCGGTGGTGAAAAACAACGGCTCTCCATTGCGCGGGCGCTGTTGCGCAAACCCCGCATACTGATCTTTGACGAAGCCACTTCCGCACTGGATAGTATAACCGAAGAAGAAGTAACCAATACCATCCGCGAAGTTTCTTCGCAGCGCAACCAGATCACCATTCTCATTGCACACCGCCTGTCAACCATTATGCATGCCGACCGCATTTACGTACTGGAAAAAGGCGAGATCATAGAAACCGGCGCCCACGAGGCACTGCTGGAAGAGAAAGGCTTGTATTACGCCATGTGGCGCCAGCAGATCGGTGAAAGGAAAAAGATTACAGCACTGGCAGGGTAAACACAGGTAACGCGTGGCGGGTGTAGCGTTTCAGGTAGCGGGCCGCCGCGACAGGTTCCGTAACTCATCCGTGTATGCTATACCCTGTAATGAACCCCGGTGCGTTTTGTCACTTTTACTTCTCTGCAATAGCTGTAGTTTTGCAGCTTCATTTATACATCATGGCAAAAAAATCACCGAGACCGAATTACCTGTGGAGCATGCTGACAATGAAATGCCCACGTTGCCGGCGCGGACCTATGTTTACCCATAGCAATCCCTGGAACCTGAAGAAGGTATTCAGTATGCCACACCACTGCCCGGAATGCGGTCAACCCTATGAACTGGAAGTGGGCTTCTGGTATGGCACCGGATATGTAAGCTATGCCCTGTCCGTAGCCCTGTCTGTTGCATCTTTTGTAGCCTGGTATGTACTGATCGGTATGTCTGTGCAGGACAACCGGTTCTTCTGGTGGCTTGGCATCAACGCCGCGCTGCTGGTGATCTTGCAACCCTGGCTGATGCGGCTTAGTCGCGTTATCTATCTGTACTTCTTTGTTCGTTACGATCCTGATTACAAAAACACCGAGGTAAAGAAATTCGATTACGACTCGGAATCTTACTATCGCGACAAGGCAAACTGATAAACGCGTTATGAATTACAGGTTATGGGTTACGGGCAGGAAGCCTGCTGCAACCTGTAACCTGCAATCCTAACTGCCCTTATCATCCCGGGGACGCAGCATCTGGAACAGATTGCCGCGGGTTATTTCTTCCATATCGCTTAAAGCCAGCTCCAATGCCCGCATACTGAATGATATCTCCACCAGCGATAACACCAGGCTTACGATAAAGGCAAGAATACTGAGCGCAAAGATCACATAGGCAGCATCATTCCATCCGCGGAAGATGCAGTACATACAAATCACACAAAACAAAAAACTGAGCACCCCAAAGGCTTGCATAGACCGGATGAGCCGGATGCGGACACGCAGGTTGCGGATCTGATCTACAATATGTGCTTCCCGGGGATCTTTCTTGTATTTATCATGCAGGTTACGGATAAGACTGGCCATTGCCAGGAACCGGTTGGTATAGGCCAGCATCAACAGCGAGATAGCGGGAAACAACAGGGCCGGTGTGGTAATACTAAGTTCCATGAATCGGAGTGTTTTGAATTGGCAATATGATATGGGTATAACATGCAATTTCCTGAACAGTTCGTATACAACCATCATGCAGTTTCCCATAGCATCACATCCATAGTAAAAAAAGAGAGCTCCGCAAAAGCGGAGCCCGTCAGTCCTATGAAGAAGGGTTAGTAAGACCCACTATCTAACGTTAAATATTATCGCTTAGTATGCTTCGCCCGGCGGTACCCGGCGCAGGGGTGCTTAACCGCAGCAAAACCTGCAAGGTTTGGGGCGCTACCAGGCGGCGCTGTAAATCCTGCAGGTCTTCCTTTTGGTACTTACCCCTTCTTACAACCTGAAACTCAACGGTACATTTATCTTGACACTGAAATTCCTCCCGGCATTGAATACCCCGGCGCGGTTCGTTACGGGATTAAGGGCAGTGTACTTCAAACGGCTTAAATGGTTTTGCCAGGCAACATCACCCAGGTTCATCACGGTAACATACAGGCTGAAAAGGGGGCTTTTCTTACCCATAATATCAGCACTGATACCGGCATTGAACAAGGTATAGCTGTCCGTAGGCGTTTCTGTATCGTAACCGGTAAAAGCCTTATCCTGTTTAAAATTGTGCTCGGCCTGCAACTTCACGGAAAGATTGCGCACCCGCCTGCCCTGTTCCCAAAAATCGCCACGCAGTTCAGAAACCAGCCTGGCTGCGGGAATCAATGGCATGTTGCGGGTACCTTCCAATGCTTCCTTAAACCGCCCGCTCACCAGGCTGAATGTATTTTCAAAATGCAGCCAGTCTAACGGATGCGGATGAATGTCCACTACCATTTCCAGTCCGGCCATGCTTGCTTTGCGCTGATCAAAGCGAAAAGCCGGAATGAATTCACCATCTACCGCTACCAGTGAATCGCCGCCATTGCTGCTGGCCAGCTTATGGTAGAAAATAAAATTGTCAATACTGTTGTAGAACAAACTGAGTCCGGCCGACAGATGATCGCTGTTGAACTCCACACCCAGATCAGCCTGCAGACTGGATTCAGATTTCAGATCATGCCTGCCATACTCATACCGGTTAGTTCCTTCATGCGTACCGTTGGAAGATAATTCGGGAATATTGGGAGCACGAAATCCTCTCGCCAGGTTGATCCTCGCACTGAGATTACTGGTAAACCGGTGCGTTAACCCGATACTGCCCGAAAGATTGGAGAATTGCTTGTCGAGCGCTACAAATTTGATATCATTATCTTCCTCCAGCTGGCCGGCATCCACACTGCGGGAATCGAAACGAACGCCGCCGCTCAAAGTGGTTGCCTCCCATTGCTTGCGCACATAGGCAAATGCGCCTATATCAAACAGCTCATACTCCGGTATCAGCACTTCTTCGCCTTTGTTTTTATTGGTTTGCAACATACCGCCTGCGCCAAACGACAGCTGCCAGTTGTTTTTTTCTTTCAAATGATATTGCAGTTGATAGCTCACCGTGCGCAGATCAAAGTATAATTCTTTTTCAGCCGGATCGTCTGCATTGCCGTATTCTGTACGCTGGTTACGCTGGTAGCCTATATTCAGTCCAAGCCTTCCTTCTCCGATATAAAAACTGTTATCGCTTACCACTTTAAGGTGCTGAATATGCTGAAAAGGTATCTGCGGGTCTGTGCTGTTGAAATCACTTTCCAGCGGAAGTCCTTCATCACCTCCGGGCAGCGGTTTAATGAAGCGGCCTTCCTCATCGCGGTCTCCTTCCACAATGCCGGCTCGCTGGTTAAAGTTGCTTACGATCAGGTGGGTATACCCCCAGTTGCCGTTATACCCTGCATAGCCGCCGAAATTTCTTTCGTTGAATTTGGAGTTGTATACGCGGCCGTCGTATTTGTTTTCATAATCGGCTGCTGCTTTCAATGAAGCCCACGCATTCCAGCTAAACCCTTTGGTGTTGCCATGAAAACTCAACCCTGCACCCCGCAGCCGGTTATTGGTTTGATAGTTGGAATAAATATTGCCCCCAATGGTGCCTTCGGCTGCCGGCACATTGGTAATGATGTTCACTACACCTGCCATGGCATCACTGCCATACATAACAGATGCCGGCCCTTTCAATATCTCAATTTTACGTACACTGTATTCATCTATTTCGAGACCATGTTCATCGCCCCATTGTTGCCCTTCCTGTCGCACGCCATCGTTGATCACTACCACCCGGTTATACCCCAGCCCCCGAATGACCGGTTTGGAAATGGCAGGTCCTGTTGACAGTTGCGAAACGCCCGGCTTTTGACTGATGGCATCCACCAGGTTGGTAGCCACATGATGCAACAACTCCTGCCTTTTTACTACGGTTACCGGAAAGGGTGAACGGCTCACAGGGGTGGCGCTGGTAACGCCGGTAACCACTACCTCTTTATTCTCCAGGATAGCGGGGGTGAGTGCAAAATCTTTTTGCATAGTCTCCCGGATAGTAATGTATTCGGACCAGGTGGCATAGCCAATAAAGGAAACCTCCACCAGGTGCCTCCCGGAAGGAATATTGGAAAGTGCGTAATTGCCATCGGCATCTGTGATGACCCCGGACTTGCTATCCGGTATGTACACAGAAGCGCCGGACAATGGTTTGTTGGTCTGTGCATCCGTTACGCGGCCATGCAATACGGCTCTGTCCACTGCCTGTGTTGGCGGAACAGTGCCCTCCAGGTTTTGCGCACGCAACGATTGAAAAATAGTGGTACCTGTAAGTATAAATAGAATAGTAAGAAGATGTTTCATGAATTACCCGGTTAATTTTCAAAAGAAGGAATGAAAATGATGCATCGGGTGTGCACAGGAGATAGCAGCGCAATGGCCCGCTGTACGTATACAGCATACGGCATATTACGCAATAGCAGCAGGCATACCCGTACACCATACGGGCGGACCACGCTGTTCTGTAAAGCAGCGATAGCAGGAATGACAGGAAGGAATAGCCAATCCGGTATAACCGGAATAAACCTTTAGCGTTACTAACGGAAATACCTGTTCGTACAGGGTAAAGGGTGATTCCGCAACCAGTTGGGTAATTTCACAATGAGGGCCGGTGGGTTCAATATGGTCCTTACAGGGCGCCGCACACACACCTGACCAATCGGTATGATCGGCCACCAGGTCGTGCAAGGTCAGCTTAGGCGTAATGCTGAATGCAAACAGGACCAGCAATACACCCGCCAGGAACGCTTTTATGACGGTACCCCCTTTCATGATTTTTTTGCCACCATGTTGCAAATTATAACATTCCCCGGAAACGGCGGCTATTTTTTTCTTCACCGTCC
>Ga0164243_10001162_pt1 | contig 45535 bp, 44 predicted proteins | sample OricompcompostOP_FD_108781 | JGI IMG/M metagenome (GOLD analysis project Ga0164243, IMG submission 108781) | Organic Plus compost microbial communities from Emeryville, California, USA - Original compost - Organic plus compost (OP) | ecosystem: Engineered > Solid waste > Mixed feedstock >...
CCCCCCGTATGCCTGGAGCCGGACCTCAGCCGTGCCCCGCCGACGCCGTTCGGTCCGCCTCGCCGCCCGCGCCCAGCAGCCCCGTGTGGTCGAAGGGGATCTCCGCCTCCAGGCGGGGCATGGCGCGGCGGGTCACGCGCAGCACGACCGGGGGCATGGCCGCGCGCACCGGCTGGGTCAGCCGCAGCCACGCCGGGGCGTAGACGGCCGTGCGGCGGCGTTCGAGGCCGGTGACCAGGCGGGCGGCGATCTGCTCCACCGGGTAGACCCGGCGTGCGGGCGGCGGCATGTGGCCGCGCAGTTCGCGCAGGACGGCGTACCGGTCGGCGTCCCGGATCATGTCGGTGTCGGTCCAGTTGAGGTAGGCGATGCCCACGCCGACCCCGCGGTGCGCCACCTCGGCGCGCAGGGCGTGCGCGAAGGCCTCGACGCCCGCCTTGGAGGCGCAGTAGGCGCTCATCAGGGGCGCGGCGCCGATCGCGGCGAGCGAGGCGACCTGGAGGAGGAACCCCCGGGTGTCGAAGAGGTCCGGCAGGAAGGCGCGTGCCGTGTGAGCGCTGCCGGTGAGGTTGACCTCCACGACCCGGGCCCAGTCGGCGGGGTCGGAGGAGGGGAAGGGTCCGCCCTCGGCGATGCCCGCGTTGGCCACCACGGCGGACACGGGGCCGAGACCGGCCCGTATCCGTGCGGCGGCGTCCGCGAGGGCGTCGGGGTCGGTGATGTCCGCCTCGACGGCCAGCGCCGGTCCCGGGAGTTCCTCGGCCAGCGCCTCCAGTTCCGGCTTCTCATGGCCCAGCAGGGCCAGGCGGGCGCCGCGTCCGGCGATCTGCCGGGCCATGGCGGCGCCCAGGCCGCGGGCGGCTCCGGTGACGACGACCGTCCGGTCGGCGAGCGGGCTGCGGTGCACGGGCGGTCCCTCCTCTCGGTGACGGGGCGGCTCAGGACTCCTCGGTCGGCGGCACCGGTGTGTGGTGGGGGTGCCCGGGGGTCCGGCGCTCCTCCTTCATCTCCGCCTCGAACAGGTGGTCCGTGCCGTCGGCGAGTTCGCGCAACGCACTCGTCTCCAGCTCCTGGAACGGGCGGTAGTAGGTGGCGTTGTAGGCCTCGATGATCTGGAACGTCCAGTGCCCGGGGATGACGTTGCGGCCGAGGATCTCCTCGCGGACCTTCTCCGCCCACTCGGGATGCCCGGCCTCGCGCAGCAGCTCGACCGCGCGGTCCAGTTGCAGGTCGGCGGTCCCGGTCAGCTGGTGGAAGTCGTAGAGGCGGCCGCGGGCCCGCTCGGTGGTCTCCAGCGCCTTGGAGAGCGCCCCGAGGGCCTCGACGGTCTTGTCGTCGACTCCGGCGGGGCGGGGCCGGATGCGGTCGTGGGTGGCGGGGGCGTCGTCGTGCGCGGTCATCGTTCTCCTCGACGGCGTCGTGCGGTCGGCGGTCGGTGGTGGGTGTGGCTCATCGTCGTGTGCCGGTGCGGTCGCGGCCGCTCAGATAGCGCTGGGCGCGGGCCAGTCCGGGTGGCCGGTTGCGGTGCAGGGCGGCGCGTGCGGCGTTCGCGCCGGGCGCTCCGTGCACTCCGCCGCCCGGGTGAGCCCCGGAGGAGGCCAGGAACAGCCCGGGGACGGGGGTCTCCGGGCGCCCGGTGCCGGGGAGGGGGCGGAAGAAGAGCTGCTGGTGCATGGCGGTGGTGCCGCCGTTGATGGCGCCGCCCATCAGGTTCCCGTTCATGGCTTGCAGGGTCGGCGGTGCGAGGACGCGGCGGGCCCGGATCAGCCGGCGGAAGCCGGGCGCGAACCGCTCCACCTGGCGTTCCATCCGGTCGGCCATCAGCTCCTGGTCCTTGGCGTTCCAGATGCCGGTGATGTTCTCGTCCCCGGCGTCGCCGCGGATGTCGTGCGGCACGTGGGTGTAGGCCCAGGCGGACTCGGTGCCCTCAGGGGAGCGGGAGGCGTCGGAGGTGGTCATCTGGCCGAAGAGCAGGAAGGGGCGGTCGGGGACCTGCCGCATGGCGATCTGCGCGGCGAAGCGGGTGAGTTCGTCGACGCCGTCGGCGAGATGCACGGTGCCGGCGCGGGCGGCCTGTTCGGCCTGCCAGGGCACCGGCCCGTCGAGCGCCCAGTCCACCTTGAACGTGGCGAAGTCCCACTGGAAGCGCCGCAGGTCGTCCAGTACCTGCGGGGGCAGATGCTCGGGTTCGACGAGGTCGCCGTAGAGGGCGGGCACGGACAGGTCGGCGAGGACGGCTCGCCGGGCGGTCACCGTGTCGCCGGCCGCGGTCCGTACGCCGACGGCGCGTCCGCCGCGCACGACGACCCGCTCCACTCGCTGTCCGCAGCGCACCTCGCCGCCGAGGGAGCGCAGCCGCCGCACGAGGGCGTCGGTGAGCGCGCCGGACCCGCCGGCCGGCACGGGGAAGCCGTACGTCTGGCCGAGCATCGTCATCAGCCAGCCGAAGCCGCCGCTGCCGGCCGACTCCGGGGCGAGGTCGGCGTGCAGGGCGTTGCCGGCGAGCAGCAGCCGGCCGCCCTGCCCCCGGAACTCCTCCTCGCCGAGGCGGCGCACCGGCAGGACCAGGCTGCGGGCCATGCGCAGTCCGCCCGCGGCCCGCAGCCGCAGGGCGAGCCGTGCCCCGGCGCGTACCGGCGGGAACGGGGTGAACAGGGTGTCCAGCAGGTCGGGGCGCAGCCGCTCCCAGATGTCGTGGAGGCGCCGCCAGGCGTCCCCGTCGCCCGGTGCGAACGCCTCCAGGGAGGCGGCGGTGACGTCGACGTCGCGGTCCAGCAGGGCGCAGCTGCCGTCCGTGAGGGGGTGGGCGACGACGCTGGGCGCGTGGCTCCAGCGCAGTCCGTGGTTCTCCAGTCGCAGCCCGGCCACCACCGGCGACGCGGCGGCGAGCGGGTAGAACGAGCTGAAGAGGTCGTTGACGAAGTCGGGGTCGACGCCCCGGTCGTGGCGGACGGCGCCGCCGGGCTCCGGCTGTTCCTCCAGCACCTCCACGTGCCATCCGGCGTCGGCGAGGACGTTGGCGGCGACCAGCCCATTGGGGCCGGCGCCGATGACGACGGCGTCAGGCATTCCCGGCTCCGTACGCCTCCGCCGGACCGGCGGTGTCCTGCCGGTCGGGTTGCTCGTCCGGGGTCGCCTCCTTCTCGCACAGCCGTGCGAGACGGGCGAGCATGGGGCGGTGCCGGAGCTGGATCAGCGCCTCGAAGCCGGCGTTGTGCAGCAGGCCGCCCGCGCCCTGGAGAGGGTGCTCGTCCACGATGACCAGGGTCTTCTCGCCCCATGGCCGGACCTCGATCGAGATGCGGGCCGTGCCCAGCGGGCCCGCCTTGGCCTCCAGCTCCAGCAGGCGGCCCTCCTCGTACCGGCGGACGACCGTCTCGTTGACCAGCCGCGCAGGGCCGATCCTGATCTCGAAGCGGATGGCCGAGCCGGTCTGCGGCCACTGCCCGCGTACGGGTTCGGACCGTGCGGTGCCCACGACCCATTCCGCGTACCGGGTGCCGTCCTGAAGGACGTCCCAGACGGCACTCGGCCCGACGTGTATCAGACGATGGCGTACGGCCACGGAGACCTCCCAGATGCCGGGACCGCGTCGGCGGTCCGCTTCGCCGCCCCGGGTTCCCGCACTCCGGATGTCCAACCGGCGCCGTATGCTGCCCGCGCGCACCAGGGCGCGTTTCGACGGGAGGCCGTGATGACGGAGGCGGCGGGGACCGGTACGACGGTGACCGGGGTGATGGCCGAGCTGGCCGCGCTGGAGGACCCCAAGGCGCGCGCGGTGAACGAGCGGCACGGCGACGACCACGGCGTGAACCTGGGCAAGCTCCGCGCGATCGCCAAGCGGCTGAAGACGCAGCAGGACCTCGCCCGGGAACTCTGGGCGACGGGTGACTCGGCGGCGCGGCTGCTGGCCCTGCTGATCTGCCGGCCGAAGGCGTTCGGCCGGGACGAACTGGACGGGATGCTGCGGGACGCGCGCACCCCCAAGGTGCACGACTGGCTCGTGAACTACGTGGTGCGCAAGAGCCCGCACGCCGAGGAGCTGCGCGTCGCCTGGTTCGCCGATCCCGACCCGGTGGTCGCGAGCGCCGGCTGGGCCCTGACCACCGAGCGGGTGGCGAAGCGGCCGGACGGCCTGGACCTGCCGGGGCTGCTCGGCACGATCGAGGCGGAGATGAAGGACGCCCCGCCGCGGTTGCAGTGGGCGATGAACCACTGCCTGGCCCAGATCGGCATCGAGCACCCGGAGCACCGGGCGCGGGCGATCGCCGTCGGGGAGCGGCTGGAGGTACTGAAGGACTATCCGACGTCCCCCGGCTGCACCTCGCCGTTCGCGCCGGTGTGGATCGACGAGATGGTGCGCCGGCGCGCGCAGGCATAGCCGGCGCCCGTGGCGTGAGCTTCCGCACAGGGACGGGGAGTGGACCGGCCCGGGCGTCAGGGGTGATCGTGAACGGCATGACGGACCACCGCTCGCCGCAGACGCCCCGCACCGGTTCGGCCGGGCCCGCCGCACCGGGCCGGGAGGCCGAGGCGCGGGAGGTCCGCCGCTTCTGGGAGGGGCTCGGGCTGCCCGGTCTGATCGACGTCCACACCCACTTCATGCCGGAGCGCGTCCTGCGCAAGGTGTGGGCGTACTTCGACGCGCTGGGGCCGCTGACCGGGGGTGTCGAGTGGCCGATCACCTACCGGGCCGAGGAGCGCGAACGCGCGGAGTTGCTGCGGGCCTTCGGCGTACGGGCGTTCACCGCGATGCTCTACCCGCACAAGCCGGGCATGGCCCGCTGGCTGAACGACTGGGCCGTCGGCTTCGCCCGCCGCACCCCCGGCTGCCTGCACACCGCCACCCTGTTCCCCGAGCCCGGCGTGGAGACGTACGTGCGGGAGGCCGTCGACGCGGGCGCCCGGGTCTTCAAGGCGCACGTCCAGGTCGGCGCGTACGACCCGGCGGACGACCTGCTGGACCCGGCGTGGGGGCTGCTCGCGGAGGCCGCCGTGCCCGTGGTGGTGCACTGCGGTTCGGGGCCCGCGCCCGGCGAGCACACCGGGCCCGGCCCGATCGGGCGGGTGCTCGCCCGACATCCCGGACTGCGGCTCATCGTGGCCCATCTGGGCATGCCGGAGTACGAGGACTTCCTCGGCCTCGCCGAGCGGTACCCGCAGGTGCGGCTGGACACCACGATGGCGTTCACCGGCTTCACCGAGGACCTGATGCCGTTCCCGCGCCGGGCACTCCCCCGCCTCGCGGCGCTCGGCGACCGCGTGCTGCTCGGCTCCGACTTCCCCAACATCCCCTACCCGTACGCCCATCAGCTCCACGCGCTGGAACGGCTGGGCCTCGGGGAGGAGTGGCTGCGGGCCGTGTGCCACGACAACGCCGTGAAGCTGTTCGGCCTGCCCTGAGCGGCAGGGCTGCCGGTCGTCCGATGAGCCGGGCGTCGAGGCGCCCCGGCCGGCCGCCTCAGCCCAGGGCCCGCACCACGTAGAGACCCCCGACGCCGGCGGCCAGGGCGCCGAGGAGCAGACGCAGCGCCCGCTCCGGCAGCCGGGGCTGGAGGTACGCCCCGAGGTAGCCGCCGATCAGCCCGCCGGCGCCGCAGGCAAGGCCGAGGGACCAGTCGGGGGCGACGTCGCCGTGGCCGGTGAGCGACAGCACGGCGAACGCCGCGGCTCCGGTCACCGAGGTGGCGAACGTGGACGCGAGGGCGGCCGGGGCGACCACGGCGACCGGCATGCCGCGCCCCACGAGGACCGGCCCGAGCAGGGAGCCGCCGCCGATGCCGTAGATACCGCCGACGACACCGACCGCCAGGGCCAGCGCGGTGACGGCACGCGGCGACGGCTCCGCGCGCCGGGGCGTCCGGGCGGGCCGCAGGGTGCGCGCGACGAGCCACAGGCCCAGCGGGGTGAGCAGCCCGGCCACCAGGAACCGGAACACGGTGGCGCCGGGGACGGCGAAGACCCGGACGACGGCGCCGATCACCACGCCGGGGAGGGTGCCCAGCACCAGCAGCCGTACCAGCGGGCCGCCGAGGGTGCCGTCGCGCAGGTGCCGCAGGAGGGCGCCGGGACCGGCGACCACGTTGTACAGCAGGTTGGTCGGGGTGACCGCCGGGCTGGGCACGCCGAACACGCTGAGCTGCACGGGCAGCAGGAACACGGCGCCCGACACGCCGACCGGCGCGGTGACGAGCGCGATCAGCAGACCGGCGGCGAGACCGTACAGTTCCGTCGGCCCGTTCATCCCGGCTCCTTTCCACGGCCGGGGAACTGTATCCGTGATCAGGCGCGGCGGGCCGCCCACACCTGGCGGCGCGAGCGCAGCGTCAGGTCCGGGCGGTGCGCGAGGCCGTCGGGGCTGCCGGGGTCGAGGAGGGCGTCGAAGGCGGCCAGGTCCCGGGCGTCCAGCGTGGCGGCGGCGTTGCCGCGCATCCGGGTCCAGCTCGCGAGGGCGTAGCGGCGTACGGCCTCGGGGGCGGGCGGGCCGATCCGCACGTCGACGGTCCGCTGTCCGGCGACGGTGAGACCGGCGTGCGTGAGCTTGTCCCCCCAGTCGGCCCCGCGGTACGGGAGGTGGGCCGCGTGCTGGTGGTCGCGTGCCGCGTGGCACCGCTCCTCCAGGCCGGGCGCGTCCGCCGGGGCGTCCGGCGGCAGGAACCGGGGGAAGCCCGCCAGTTCGACGACGGCGAGGAGCCCTGCGGGGGCGAGCAGTTCGCGCAGCCGGCGCAGGGCGCCGTCGGGGTCGGCGAGGTGGTGCAGCGAGGCGGACGCCCAGACGAGGTCGGGGGTGCCGAGGGCGGGCCACGGTGTGGCGTCGAGGTCGGCCTGGACGAGGTGGACGCGGTCGGCCGCCCCGGACGCGACGGCGTGCTCGCGCAGCCGGTCCAGGTGCGCGGCGGAGGCGTCGACGGCCGTGACACGGGCCGTGGGGAAGCGTTCGAGCAGGGTGCGGGTGCCGGCTCCGGTGCCGCAGCCGAGGTCGACGATGTGCCGGGGGGCCGTCTCGACGGGCAGCCATGCGGCGATCGACGCGGTGTGCCGGGCGACGACGTCCGCGTCCAGGTCGAGGATGTCCGCCTGGTCGCCGGTGTGGTGGTGGGTGTGGCTCATGGCCTCACGCTAGGTGCGCCCGGTACCGGGGACGGCCCGCGTGCCGGGATGCGCAAGCAGGCGGGCCGTCCGCATGCGCGGGGCGCAAGACGTCAGGGCGTGGGGCGGGTGTCCCGGCCTCGCTGGTGGCCGCGGCGGGCGTCGCGGTCGAAGATGCCGAGGATCTCGCAGGGGCCGCCCTCGGCGCCGATGGCGTGCGGCAGCATCGTGGGGAACTCGGCCGCCTGGTCGGTCTCGACGCGCAGGCGCCGGTTGCCGAGGAGCAGGACGGCGGTGCCGGAGAGGACGACGAGCCATTCACGGCCCGGGTGCGCGCGCATCTGCGCGGGGTTGTCGGGCGGCGGGCCGGTCAGGCGCCGGCGGACGACGGTCATGCCCGGTTCCGCCCGGACGGGCCAGCGCTTCTGCGCGTGGGCCGCGTCGACCGTCGGGTTGACGATCACGTCGTCGGTGGCGGTCTCCACGAGCTGGTCGAGGGTGGTGTCGAGGGCCCGGGCGAGGGTGACGAGCTGGTCCAGCGCGAGCCGCCGCTGCCCGTTCTCGATCCGGCTGAGCGTGGACTGGCTGATCCGGGCGCGGGTGGCCAGTTCCTCCAGGGACCAGCCCTGGGCCACGCGCAGGGCGCGGATGCGTCTGCGGACCAGGGTGTCGAGGTCGCCGTCGTCGGCTTGCGTCATGCGCAAGAGCGTATGCCGGTTCGGGAATGGACGGGCCGGGAGGGGCGGTCCGGCCGGCCCTCCGGACGAGGGCGGGGCCCCCGGACCGCCCGAGGGACCCCGCCCGCCGTCACACCGTCTCCTTGACCGCCTCCGCGGGCTCGGGCTCGCGCCGTGCCAGGGAGCTGGGCCACCACGCCCGCCGCCCGATGTCGATCATCAGCGCGGGGACCAGGAGGGAGCGGACCACGAGCGTGTCCAGCAGGACGCCGAACGCGACGATGAACGCGATCTGCACGAGGAACGCGAGCGGGATCACCATGAGGGCCGCGAAGGTCGCGGCGAGCACCACGCCGGCCGAGGTGATCACCCCTCCCGTGGTGGTCAGGCCGCGCAGCACGCCCTCCCGGTGTCCGTGCAGCAGCGCCTCCTCGCGGACCCGGGACATCAGGAAGATGTTGTAGTCCACGCCGAGGGCGACCAGGAAGACGAAGCCGTACAGCGGGACCGAGGCGTCGGTGCCGCTGAAGCCGAGCAGGTGCTCGAAGACGAGCGTGGACACTCCGAGCGTGGCCAGGAAGTTCAGGGCGACGGTCGCGACGAGCAGCACCGGGACCAGCAGGGAGCGCAGCAGGAGCATCAGGATCAGCAGGATGATCGCGAGCACGACCGGCACGATGACCGTGCGGTCCCGGGCGGCGGTCTCCTGGGTGTCGTACTGCTGCGCGGTGTAGCCGCCGACCAGGGCGTCGGCTCCGGGGATCGCGTGCAGCTCCGCGCGCAGCCGCTCGACGGCCGCCTTGGCGGCGTCGCTGTCGGCGGCGGCCTCCAGCGTGGCGTCGACGCGGACGCGCCCGTCGACGACGAGGGGGTCCCCGCCGCCGGGCCGGCCGGACTTCGAGACGGCGCCGGCGGACGCCACGCCCTCGGTGTCCTCGGCCGCGGCGGTCACCTCGTCGACGCGGTCGGCCGAGGCGATGACGACGGCCGGGTTGCCGGAGCCGCCGGGGAAGTGCTCGCCGAGCGTGCGCTGGGCGGACACCGACGGGGCGTCGTTGACGAAGATCTCGTCGAGGGGTACGCCCTTGGAGGACAGCTGGGGCGAGAAGACCGCGAAGACGCCGAGGACCAGGGCGGTCACGACCCAGGTGCGGCGGGGCCTGCCGGCCACCGTGGCGGCGACCCGGCGCCACACGCCGCGGCCCTGCGCGGACTCCTCGGGCGGGTGCGGCTTGGACGGCCAGTAGGCGGCGCGCCCAAGGAGCGCCAGCACGGCGGGCAGGAAGGTGAGTGTGGACAGGACGGCGCACACGATGCCGATGGCGCCGACCGGTCCGAGCGCGCGGTTGTTGGTGAGGTCGCTGGCGAGCAGCGCGAGCAGGCCGAGCGCGACGGTGGCCGCGCTGGCGGTGACGGCGCCGAAGGAGCGGCGCACCGCGGCGCGCGCGGCGGCGGCCCGGTCACCGCCCCGGGCCAGTTCCTCCCGGAAGCGGGCGGCCAGCAGGAGCGCGTAGTCGGTGGCGGCGCCGATCACCAGGATGGAGAGGATGCCCTGGACCTGTCCGTCGACCCGGACGACGTCGTGGTCGGCCAGGACGTAGACGACGGCGCAGGCGAGGGAGAGGGCGAAGACGGAGCCCAGGATGATCAGCAGCGGCAGCAGCACGCTGCGGTAGACCAGCAGCAGGATCACCAGGACCGCGCCGAGGGCCACGCCGAGGAGCAGCCCGTCGATGCCCGCGAAGGCGTCCGACAGGTCGGCCTGGCTGGCGGCCGGTCCGGCGATCTGGGCCGTGGTGCCGGACACGCTGCCGGCGGCGTCGCGGACCGAGTCGAGGGTGGGCTCCAGGGCGTCGCCGAGGTCGGGCTTGAGCTGGACGACGGCCTGGAGGGCCTCGCCGTCCTCGGAGGGCAGCGCGGGTGACGGCCGGCCCACGATGCCGGGCTCGCCCGCGAGCGCGGCGACGGCCCGCGTGGCCTCGGCCTGCTCGGCCTTGGACACCTTCCCGCCGTCCGCCGTCCAGACGACGATCGCGGGCAGCGTCTCGGACTGGTCGAAGGCCTCGCGTGCCTCGAGCACCTGGGTGGACTCGGCGCTCCGGGGCAGGAAGGCGGCCTGGTCGTTGGTGGCCACCTCGCCGAGCTTGCCTGCGTAGGGTCCGAGCGCTCCGCCGACGCCCAGCCAGACGAGCAGCAGGACGACGGGGACGATCCACCGGGCCCAGCGCGGTGCGGTTCTCATGAGCATCCCATGCGGTAGTCAAGTTAACTCAATGGCAAAGTATCTCACTCATCGAGTGATCTTATACTGCACTCATGAGCGGTCCAGAGGTGTCCTCCCCCACTGTTCCGGCGGACGACCCGACAGGGTTGCAGTCGTTCGCCGTTCTCCTGCGCCGGATGAACAGCGAGTTCAACCGCATCGCCCAGGAGTTCGCCCAGGCGCAGGGGCTGCACCTGACCGACATGCAGGCGCTCATCGCGATCCTCGACGCCGATCCCGAGGCCGGTCCGATGACTCCCGGCCGGCTCCGCGGGCAGCTCAACCTCACGTCCGGCGCCGTCACGGCGTGCCTCGACCGTCTGGAGCGGGCCGGGCACATCCACCGCGTCCGGGCGGCGGGCGACCGCCGGGTGGTGCACCTGCACTACGCCGAACCGGCCCGGGCCCTGGCCCGGGAGTACTTCCGCCCCCTCGCTGAGCGCACCGGCACGACCCTCAGCCGCTTCTCCCCCGACGAACTGGCCGTCGTCGCGCGGTTCCTGCGCGAGCTCAACGCCGAGCTGGTCCTGCTGCGCGCCGGCCCGGCCTGACTCACATGTCCAGGACGACGTCGGTGCGCGGCCGCGAGCAGCAGATGAGGGCCTGCCCGGCGGCCGGCGGCTCCAGGGGCGCGGGCGCGTAGCCGACCTCGCCCGACAGGACGGGGGTGACACAGGTGTGGCACACCCCGGTACGGCAGCTCCAGCGGGCCGGCACGTCACAGGCGTCGGCGAGGTCGAGGAGGCTGCGCGCCTCGTCGGGGAACGGTGCCGTCACACCGCTGCGGGCGAAGGTGACCCGCGGTCCGGTGCCGGGCGGGCCGGGCGGCGGGTGCGGGGACGGGGCCTCGGTCCCGGTGAGGCCGGGGGTGACGGGCGGCAGGGTAACGAAGAGTTCCGTGTGGACGCGGGCGGGATCGACGCCGGCGTCGGTGAGGGCCTGCCGCATGTCGGCCATGAAGGACGCGGGCCCGCAGACGTAGGCGCTCGCCTCGGACGGCACTCCCAGCGCGCGGACGGCGTCCGCGGTGAGGCGTCCGGGGGCCGCGTGGGCCCGGTGGCGCTCCTCGGGGGTGGCCGCGCTGTAGAAGACGTGCTCGTGGGCGTGCGGCAGGGAGCCGAGCACGGCGTGCGCCTCGGCGGCCAGGGGGTGCTCGCGCGGGCCGCGGGCGCCGTGGAGCCACCAGACGTCCCGGTCCGGGGAACGGGCGGCGAGTTCGTGCAGCATGCCCAGGACCGGGGTGACGCCGATCCCGGCGGAGACGAGGAGGACGGGTTCCGTGCCGCCGTCCAGGACGAAGTCGCCGCGGGGCGCCGCGACGTCGAGGGCGGCCCCCGGCCGCAGTGCCGTCGTCAGGTATCCGCTGGCAGTGCCGTGCGGTTCGTGTTTGACGCTGATGCGGTAGCCGTCGGCGCCGGGCACGGCGGAGAGCGAGTAGCTGCGGATCGGTGCGGGCGGCCCGCCGCCCGGGACCCGCACGGTGAGGTACTGGCCGGCGCGCGCGTCGGGCAGCGGCGTCCCGTCGGCCGAGGTCAGGCGGAGGGAGACGACCGTGTCCGTCTCGGCGACCACCTCGGACACCCGCAGGGTCCGGAAGCCCTCCCAGGCGGGCCCGTCGGCGGCGGGCTCCCCGCCCCCGGCCAGCAGGTCGCGGAAGGAACCCCGCCAGCCCGGGCTGAGCGCGGGGACGTCGAGCGCGCGCCGCAGCAGGGCCGGGTCGCGGCCGGGGAGGTACAGCAGGGCGTCCGTGTCGGCGACGGTCAGCGCGCCGGGGCCGGTCCGGGTGCGGACGATCGGGTCGCCCGCCCGGATCAGCCCCTCGCGGACGACCCGCATGTAGAAGCCGGGCCGGTGGTGGGCGACGAGCAGCGAGGGCATCTCGGGCACGCCCATCCGCAGACCCACGCGGTAGCAGGTCACCCGGGGCTGGCTGACCTCGAACTCCGCCTCGCCGATCCGGTACCGGTCGCCGATGCACACCTCGTCGTCGGGCAGGCCGTCGACGGTGAGGTTCTCCCCGAACTGCCCGGGGACGAAGTCGTCCCGGCCGAGGTGCCGCTGCCAGTACCGGTACGAGTCGATCTGGTAGACGAGCACCGCGCGCTGCTCCCCGCCGTGGCCCTGGGTGTCGCCCTGGCCGTCGCCGTCGAGGTTGAGCCGGCGGGCCATGACCGGGCCGGGCACGGGGTGCTTCCACACGCCCGTGTGGACCGTCCGGCCCTGCCAGGGCACGTCCTTGGGCATTCCCACGTTGACCGACAGCAGTGAGGGCATCCGGACGCTCCTTCCCGTACCAGTCAAGACGGTCCGGCGCCCGCGCTCATGTCGATCACCGGCCGGGAGCCGCCTCGCGCAGCGGCACGAGGCCACCGCGCACCCGCCGGGGCCGGAACCGGACCCGGCGCCCGGTGCCGCCCTCGTCCCCGGCGGCCGCCGGGTCCAGCCACTCCACCGTCGCCTCGCCGCTGAGATGCAGGGTGCGCCCGCTGGTGAAGTCGAGGAACAGCAGGGCCGCGGCCGGGTCGACGGTGAGGTTGCCGAGGCTGGTGAAGAGGTTGTTCCCGGCGTAGTCCGGCCACCAGAGCTCCCCGCCCTCGACGCGTACGAAGCCGGGCGCACCGCCCTTGTGAGAGGCGTCGGCGCCCCGTTCGGGATGGGTCGTGCCGAGGAAGAAGGTGTCGGCGCGCGCGATCAGCTCGCGGTCCCGGTCGTCGAGCCCGGCCCGGACGTCCGTAGGAGCCGGTGCGCGCACCGGGGCGGTGGCGTCCGGCGCGAGGAGGCGCGGGCGGATGTAGGCGGGGCAGTTGCCGAACGCCTGCTCGGCCTCGACGGTCAGGACGCCGTCCGTGCCGTCCGTCAGCCGGCCGTTGACCCGGATACGGCGCCGGAGGCCGAGGTCGATCGCCAGGAGCCCGGCGGACTGCGGGACGGGCAGGCCGTGCAGCGGGTCACCGGCCGGGGGCACGGCGGCCACGGTGAGGGTGGTGCCGTCCCCGTCCAGGAAGCCCGGCTCCCCGGTGAGGGGGGAGGCCCACAGCGCCCCGTCCCGGTCGCGGGCGGTGAGGACGGCGAAGGTCCGTGCCGCGAGAGCCGCGCGCAGCCCGCCGCCCAGCCAGGGTGGCCGGAGCATGCCGTGCAGCCGGGCCGCCTCCTCCGTGGCGCCCGCCCGCGCCTGGACGGCGCGCTCCCCCTCGTGGAAGCCCGACGCGTTCATGCGGACCGCCTCCTCTCCTTGTGCCGTCGGTGCGGTGCTCGCCGGTCAGGCCAGGGCGCGGCCGAGGAAGGCGCGCATGGCCTCGGCGATGGCGCCCAGATGCGACTCCAGGGCGAAGTGCCCGGTGTCCAGCAGCCGGATCTCGGCGTCGGGCAGGTCCTGCCGGAACGCCTCGGCGCCCGCGGGGCCGAAGATCGGGTCGTTGGCGCCCCAGACGGCGAGCAGCGGGACCTGGGTGTCGCGGAAGTACCGGTGGACCTCCGGGTAGAGGGCCACGTTGGTCGGGTAGTCGCGGAACAGCCTCAGCTGGATCAGGTCGTTGCCGGGGCGGTCCAGCAGGGCCAGGTCGTGGGTCCAGGTGTCGGGGCTGACGAGGCTCGGGTCCGGAACGCCGGTGAGGTACTGCCAGCGGACGCCCTCCAGGGTGAGGGCGGTCCGCACGGGGGCCTCGGTGTCGGGGCCGGGGTGCTCGCCGTAGGCGAAGACGTCCTTCCAGAACTCCGGGACGAGCCCCTCCTCGTAGGCGTTGCCGTTCTGGGTGACGATCGCGGTGATCCGGCCGGGGCCGCGCAGGGCCAGGCGCCAGCCGATGGGGGCGCCGTAGTCCTGCACGTACATCGCGAACCGGTCGACGCCCAGCTGCCGCAGCAGTCCCTCGGTGATGTCGGTGAGCGCGTCGAAGGTGTACGGGAAGTCCTGGAGGGCCGGCATCGCCGACTGGCCGAACGCGATGTGGTCCGGGGCGATGACGTGGTAGCGGTCCGCGAGCGCCGGGATCAGATTGCGAAACATGTGCGAGCTGGTCGGGAAGCCGTGCAGCAGGACGACAGTGGGCGCGCCGGGGTCGCCGGCCTCCCGGTAGAAGACCTCCAGGCCGTCGACGGTGACGGTGCGGTGATGCACTGCGCACTCCATGGTTCTAACCCCTCTAGAGCCGTTCGCTGGTTACACACCCAGTCGACCACGGCCGACCTAACCTGTCAACGCGTTTTTAGGAGTTAGCATTGGAGGGCGGAGTCAGGCTGTAGCCTGCGCAGGGCGAACGGACAGGTGAGGAGGCGGACGCATGGAGCACGACACCCTGGTGGAGCTCCTCAACAGCACCCCGGTGGTCGACGGCACCCCGGAGGATCTGCTCGCCGACCCGACGGCCGCCCGCGTCTGGCAGCGGGAGCACGGCGGCGACGGCACGGCCGCCGAGCGCCGGCATCTCGTCGAGGCGCGAGACCTGCTCCAGCGGGTCGTCCGCGGTGACGTTCCCGCCACCGCCCTGGGCCCGCTGCTGGACGGCGTCACCTCGCATCCGCGCGTCGACGCCGGCGGCGTGACCTGGGAGCCCAGGCCGCCCGCCGACCGGCGGCTGGCGGTGGAGGCCGTCCTGGCCTGGGGGGCGATCCAGGAGACGATGCCCGGCCGGCTGCGGCCGTGCGCCAACGAGGAGTGCCGCCGGTTCCTCCTGGACCGCAGCAAGACGAACAAGGGCCGCTGGTGCTCGATGGCCCTGTGCGGCAACCGCATGAAGGCCCGGCGCCACTACGAGCGCACCCGCCAGGCGGCCGCCCGCCGAACGGACTGACCCGGCCGACGCAAAGGCCCCGCCCCCACCAGGTCGGTGGGAACGGGGCCCGTATCCTTCCGCGGACGCGTCAGCAGGTGCGGCCGACGTAGTGCGCCCCCTGGATCTTGGCGGCGGAGCCCAGCCAGGTCCGGCCCGGCGCCACACAGCGCTCGTAGTCGGCGGCGTAGGCGACCCGCACCTGGATCACCACGCGGGAGCCGTCCGACGTGCAGTGGTTGTAGTACGCGTCGGAGCCGGTCTCGTAGAAGCCGCAGGGGTCGGCGGCGGCGGAACCCGCGTCGGCGGTCACCATGCCGAGGGAGGTCAGCGCGAGCGCGGCGGAACCGAGGACGCCGGTCAGCGTACGGCGAAAACTCAAGGGAACTCCTTGGCCGGTGCGGGCGCGGACCCGGACGGCCCCGCCCGTCGTTGGTCGGTACGCCCTCAGCATTCCGCCGGGCGTCCGGCGCTCCGGGCCCCGCACGCGCCGTTCACCTGGTGAATCGTTCGGCCCGTGGGCCGATGGGATGATCCTGCCCCGCTCGCCCCGCGCACTCCCCCGGCACCGTGTACGGCCGTCACGGCAGGACGCGGCCCTCACGGCAGGATCGCGTCCACATAGCCGCCGTCGACGCGGACCGCGCCGCCCGTCGTGGCCGACGCGTGGTCGGAGGCGAGGTAGACGACCATGTTGGCGATCTCCTCCGGTTCGATCAGGCGTTGCAGCAGGCTCTGCGGCCGGTGCTCGCGCATGAAGGCCCGCTGCGCCTCGTCCCAGGGCAGGTCCTTGTCCACCAGCTCGTAGACGAAGTCCTCCACGCCGCCCGTGTGGGTGGGGCCCGCGAGGACGGAGTTCACGGTGACCCCGGTGCCGGCCGCCTGCTTGGCGAATCCACGGCTCACCGCGAGCAGGGCCGTCTTGGACATGCCGTAGTGGATCATCTCGGCCGGGGTCACGATCGCCGAGTCGCTGGCGATGTTCTGCACCCGCCCCCAGCCGCGCTCGGCCATGCCGGGCAGATAGTGACGGATCAGCCGTACGGCCGACAGCACGTTGACGTCGAAGTAGCGGCGCCACTCCTCGTCGCTGATCTCCAGCGGGTCGGCGGAGCCGAAGATGCCGAGGTTGTTGACGAGGATGTCCACCTCCGGAAGGAGCTCGGCCACCCGGTCGACGCCCTCCTGCGTGGTCACGTCCGCCGCCACCGGGACCAGCCCGGCGCCGGGCGCCCGGCTGCTGAACTCGGCGACGCTGCGCTCCACACGGTCCGGGCTGCGGCCGTTGACCCCCACCCGCGCCCCCGCGCGGGCCAGCCCGACGGCGATCGCCGCGCCGATGCCCTGGGTGGAACCGGTCACCAGCGCGGTGCGGCCCTTCAGATCGATCTGCATGCCTACAGCCCTTTCCCGTGTCCGTTCGTCGGAGTTCGGGTACCCCGGGGCATCCCTTGCGTACGCCCGCTAGGCGCATCGGCTTCTAGAGCGCGCTTGCAAGCAGAAGCCCCGGGCCATACGTCACCGGCCGCCGGGGGACGGGCTCCCGGCGGCCGGTGACGTGCGTTGGTGGGGGTCAGTTGAAGGGTTCGAGGGTGATGGAGGCCTGACGCGGGTCACCGTCGTGGACGAGGGACTCGTGGTTGCCGACGTCGTCGAAGGCGAACGCGTACGCCTTGCCGTCGGCCATCTGGGAGTGGATCACCCGCGCGTAGTGATCGGTGACGCCGTCCTTGTAGAAGGCGTCCGCGGAGGCGTCGGGCTGGTTGGGGTTGACCAGCAGGGTGGAGCGGTGGAATCCGGCGCACAGGGTGCGCGAGATCGGGCCGCGTACCTGGTCGTTGGGCGCGTCGAGCTTGCGGTGACAGCCGAAGACGGAGGAGGCGTCCGGCTTTTCGAACTGGGTGACGACCGCGCCGGCGCTGTTGGTGAAGCGCATGACGCCGCCCGAGACCCGGCCGGAGTACTTGGTGTTCGGCTGGTCCTTGAACGGTGTCACCGTCAGGGTCGCCGAGGAGTACTTCTGCCAGACCCGGTTGATGTAGTCGTCGAGCACCGAGGCGGGCAGCGCGCCGGTCTCCAGGCCGTACAGCGGGGACAGTGCGCGCAGCACGGTGCCGTCGGAGCGGGTCTGGATCAGGTTCCCCCAGCCGCCGGGCTGGTTCCTGAGTCCGTTCAGGACGGCGTTGTAGCCGCCCGCCTTGAGCTTGCCCGCGCTCGCGGTGCTGCCATCGGGCCGCTGCACCGCCACCGAGTACGGCGCGGAGAACATGTCGACCTGGGTGCTGTTCAGCCACACGCCGTCGTCGTTGAGCGTGTACTCGGACCAGTTGAACAGGATGTCGCGGTTGGGGTCGCTGGGGTTCTGCACGGCGGGCTGGACGAGTCCGCCGGTGGTCAGCTTGAACTCCAGCTTCCGCCCGTACGAGAAGTACACGCGGCCGGAGAACTTCGGCATCCGGATGGTCGTCGACTGCCCGGCGGCGGGGCCCGGTATGGAGGCGTCCGGCGCGGGGGTCGGCGGGTTCCCGCCGGCCGGCCAGGGGTGGAAGGTGCCGTTCGCGTCGGCCCAGCCCTGCCGTCCCGTCGAGAGCTCGGTGCCGAGGTTGTAGATGTACACCTGGTCGCCGCGCGCCGAGTTGTTGGTGATCTTCAACGGGATGGTCGCCGGGACGGCGGCGTGGGCGGGGGCGCCCGTCCCGGTCGCGAGCAGCGTGCCGCCGAGGACCATGGCGAGGGACAGGCCCACGGCCCCTGTCCGGCGTTCGAGAGTCTTGCCCATGCTCCGTCTCCGTTCGAGTGGGGGATCGACGATCTGAGAGCGCTCTCAGAGTCCCGCTCTGGTATGGACCTGTCAACGACTCAACCAATATCGACTGCGCGAACTCTCGTAGGGGGCACGGGAGACGAGGCGGGCGGTGGGCGGTCAGCGGCCCCGCAGGGCGCCCGCCGTCTCCCCCGTCCGCTCGCGCAGCAGGACGCGGAGCGTGGTGGCGTGCTCGTAGCCGACCTTGCGGGCGATCACCTCGAGCGGGAGGTCCGTGGTGCGCAGCAGATGGGAGGCGCGCTCCACGCGCAGGTCCTGGACGAAACGCACGGGTGAGGTGCCGAGGGTGCGGCGTACGACCCGCTGGAGGGTGCGCTCGCTGACGCCGAGGGCCCGTGCCGCGTCGCCGACCGACAGCGGCTGGTCCAGATGGATCCTGGCCCAGCGTTCGAAGGCGGCCAGCGTCGGATCGCTCTGCGCGAGGGCCGAGGAGATCGTGTACGCGGCCTGGGAGGGCCGCTCGTCGATGACCAGGTACCTGGCGACGAGCTCCGCGAGGGCGGGGCTTCTCATCCGTACCACCGCGAGCGCGAGGTCGACGTGCCCGAACGCCGCGCCCGCCGTGGTCACCCCGTCGGAGGTGGTCACCATGCGGGTCTGGTCGAGCGTCACCCGCGGGTAGCGCGTGCGGAAGTACGGCGCGAGCCACCAGCTGGTGGTCGCCCGGCGCCCGTCGAGGACGCCCGCCTCGGCCAGCAGGAACGTGCCCGTGCAGGCCGACGCCACGGGGACCCGGCGCTCCCGCGTCTCGGCCACCAGCTGCCTCAGGGGCGCGCAGGTGGGGCCCGAGACCTGGGCGAGGAGGGCGTCGGGGCGGCGCTCCGCGAGGGCCGGGACGATCAGCAGGTCGGCGTCCTTCGCGGTGGCGACGGGGCGGGTCTCGACCAGGTGCCCCGCACCGGTGCGGACCCGCCGGCGGAAGCCGACCGTGGACACCGTCCAGGCGGGTGGCGGTTCGGGAAGCTCCTCGCGCATCGCGTTCGCCCCGTCGAGCACGTCGAGCAGGGCCGAGAGCCCGGAATCGAAGACACCGTCGTACGCCAGCACCGCCACGTCCATGTCGGGAACGGTATCGGACACGTCGTTCCCGACGCTGTGCGGGAGCCGGGCCGCGCCCTAGGTTCGAGGGTGTCCGGACGACATCCGGTGCCCGGTACCGGCACCCCTCCCCCGTCACGACCATCACGAACTGGAGCACCACATGAGCACGTTGGGACTGCTGGCCCGCATCGAGGCGCGGCCCGAGCACGCGGAGAAGGTCGCGCAGCTGCTGCGGGACGCTCTCGACCTCGCCCGGCAGGAGGAGCACACGGTGACGTGGTTCGCGTTCCGGCAGGGTGAGACCACCTTCGGCGTCTTCGACACGTTCGCGGACGAGGAGGGGCGTCAGGAGCATCTGCGGGGCCGGATCGCGGCCGCGCTGACGGAGAACGCCGCGACGCTGCTCAGCGAGGCGCCGGACATCCGGCCGGTCGACCTGCTGGCGGTCAAGCTCCCCTGACCGGCGGCCGGGGGCGGCGCCACCGCCCCCGGCCCGCCCCGGCCGGCACGGTCAGGTGCGGGCCAGCCAGCGGTCCGTGACGGCCAGGGCCGCCGCCATGATGCTGAGCTGCGGGTTCACCTCGGGGCAGCTGGGCAGGACGGACCCGTCCGCGATCAGTACGCCGCGCACCCCCCGCAGACGTCCCTCCGGGTCGGCCGGTGCCCGGTCCTCGTCGGCGCCGGCCGCGGCCGTGCCGGTGGGGTGGAACGCGGACAGGTGCAGCTGACGTACCGACACGTCCGCTGACAGGGTCTCCAGTTCCGCCATGTCGCGGGCGCGGGGGGCGTGCGGGACACCGGTCAGGACCTCCTCGGCACCGGCGGCGAACAGCAGGCGGCCCATGGCGCGTTGGGCGCGCAGCAGACGGCCCGCGTCTCGGGGCGCGAGGTCGTAGCGGAGCAGGGTGCCGTGCCGGCCGAGGACCCGGCCCGAGGGGCGGTCGGCGACCATCGCCCCGAGGGTCGCCAGGTGTTCGGTGTCCTCCAGCGCGTCACGCAGGGCGCGTCCGACGCCGGGCAGCACGAAGGAGCTCATGCCCGGGGGTGCGGCGGTGGCCTCGATGAGGATGCCGTCGGCGTGCAGTTCCTCCACCGCGACGCTCTGCAGTACGGCCCGCCCGCCGCCGACGGGGGTGCCGAAGCGGCCCGCGACGCTGATGGCGGGGTGGACGCTGAGGTTGCGTCCGAGGCCCGGATGGCCGCCGAGGCCGGAGCGGCGCAGGAGTTGCGGGGTGCCCAGGGCACCGGCCGCCACGACGACCAGGGGGCTGAGGATCTCCAGTTCACTGCCGTCGGGGCGGCTCACCGCGACCCCCGCCGCCCGGGGGCCGCCCGGCCGGTCGCGGTCGGTGAGGATCCGCCGGACGCGGGCGGCCGTGACGATCCGGGCGCCGGACGCGCACGCGTCGGGCAGCACCGAGAGCTGGACGCTCTGCTTGGCGCCGGTGGGGCAGCCGACGACGCACTGGCAGGAGCCCTGGCAGCCGGGCGCGTTGCGGCGCAGGGGGCCCGCGGCCCAGCCGAGGCGCCGGGCTCCGGACAGGGCGAGCCTGCCGTTCTCGCCGAGGACGTCCAGCGGCTGCCGGGCGACGCGCAGCGTGCGTTCCGCCTCGTCGAGGTGCGTGCTGAGACCGTCGGCGGCGGCGAAGCCGTGGGTGGTGCGCCACCGGTCGAGCACATGGTCCGGAGTGCGGTAGCAGGTCCCGGAGTTGACGACGGTGGTGCCGCCGACGGCGCGGCCGATCGGGACGACCAGCGGAGGGGCGCCGTACGCGATCGTGGCTCCGGCGTCCCGGTACAGCCCGGTGAAGCGGTCGAGCGGGGTCCGGCCCGCGAACGACGCGGTGCCGTGGTGGTCGCCCTCCTCCACGACGACGACCCGCAGCCCGGCGCGGGCCAGGGTCCGCGCCGCCATGGCGCCACCGGCGCCGGAGCCGACGACGACGGCGTCGGCGGTGGACCGGCTGGGCCAGGCCGTGGACGGTGTGCAGTCCAGCGGCGGGTCGTCGGCGGAGGGCCGCGCGGCCGGGGCCTCGCGGTGCAGCATCCGTTCCGTCCCGGCGGCGAGCAGCACCGGCACCTTGAGCGCGTCGAGGACCGGCAGGGCGGTCCGGTGCGCGGCGAGGCGGGCCAGCAGGCGCTCGCGCTCCCCGGGGGTCAGCGCGGCGAGGCGGCGGCCGGTGCGGGCCAGCGCGTACGCGTCGACGGCGAGGGCCGCCCCGTGGACGGCGGTGCGGGCGGAGCGCGGCATGGCGTCCAGCAGGGTCCGCAGGCGGCGCGGCACGCCCCTCACCCAGTCGGTGGTGCCGTCGTCCGCGAGGAACGCGGCGGTGAGCGCCGGGAGAACGGTGTCCGTACGGGGGTTCATCGCTCGCCGGCCTCCGCGTGGGCGGTGCCCTCCAGCCGCCAGCGCGCCTCCGGCCGCCACCGCCCCCACCAGCGTTCCAGGCGGATCTCCGCGTCGGCGCTCTCGCTGTTGCGGCAGACGGCGGCGGACCCGTCGGGGTCGGTGTAGTCCAGGGCCAGGGTCCGCTCCTCGGGCTGGGTCACCGTCACCCGGATCCGCCGCAGGCCGGCCCGGCCGGTCACCCGCCAGCGGGGCAGGCCGAGGTCGGCCGTGAACCGGCCGGCTCCCGCCCAGCCCACGGCGGTGCGCTCGGCGCGCCCCGGCCAGGTCCGTCCGCCCCGCAGCAGACGCAGGAAGACGAGCGGGGGCAGCCGGTCGAGTCCGGGGCGGGTGGACACGGCGGCGACGATCTCGAGGAGGTCGCCGCCGCCCAGGTCGGCGTGGAGCCAGGCCCAGCGGGCGGCGTTGCCGTGGCCGTAGATGCGGGCGCTCGCGCCGGACGCGCCGTCCAGGCGCAGCTCTTCGCCGTCGCCGAGGCGGAGGGTGCCGGCGTAGCGGCAGCGGGAGGCCGGGAGCATGTGGCTGGCGGGCAGCCAGGGGTGGCGCCAGGACCAGCGGGGGAAGGTGTGCAGCGGCGGGCCCTGCGGTGTCTCGGTGAGCGACCAGGTGAACGGGCCGGCGCTGCCGGACAGCGTTCCCGTGGCGACGCGGACGTCACCGGCGGTGAACCCGTCGGTGCCGCCCTCCGTGGGGACGGGCCCGAACCGGGCGTGCCGCACCGGGCCGTCCTGGGGGAAGACGGCCGCCCAGCCGTGCGCGTAGGCGGCCGATCCGTCCGTGGGGGCGACGACTTCGTGGTGCAGCCAGACCCCGGTGCCGGTCGCCGGGTCGGTCAGGGTCGTGTACCAGACCTCGGTGCGGCCCGGCCGCCCGTCCCAGCGGGCCGCGAGGTGCCGTCCGGGGTCGGGCGCGGAGGTCCGGGGGTGGGCGGAGGTCTTGGGAAAGCGGAAGCTCGCGAGGAACGGCAGCAGTCCGGTGCCGAGCGGGAAGCGGAGCGTGCCCTGACCGGCCTGCCGCCCGTCCTCGTGGAGGCTGTACGGCAGGACGGTCATCGAGGTGACGGGCCGTGCCGGTGACAGGGACTTCCAGCCCTCCAGTTCGAGGCGCCTGCCCTCCAGGGTGAAGGTGATCCGGTAGCGGATCCTGCGCCGGGCAAGCGGGGACATCTCCAACTCCCCCACGGCTTCTGCGTCGTCGGCGCGTCCCGCGATCCGGACGCGGCCGGTGAGCCGGGCCGTGGTGGTGCGGTGCGGCACCACCACCGTGCCGGCGCGGGCCACGAGGTCGAGGCGGACGGGGCGTTCGCGGTCCTCGCCGTCCAGGCGTACACGGCCCAGGAGGGTCTCCCGGAACTCCGTCCCGCGGGCGCTCACCGCTCCCCGCCCCGGCCGCGGCCGGATGAGGCCAGCCCTTCGAGCATGATGCGTTCCGTCGTGGACAGGTAGGCCCCGGCGGCGGTGCGGGCGGCGGTCTCGTCACGGGCGGCGACGGCCTCGACGACGGGGGCGAGCCGGTCGTGGGCGGCCCGGGCGTCCTGGAACGGCCCCACGAGGGCCGAGCGGACCGGCAGGTAGGCGTTGAACAGGGTGTTGGTCAGCAGGACGTACACCCGGTTGCCGGTGGCGCGGGCGAGCGCGCGGTGCACCTCGGCGTCCGCGAGCTGCGCGTCCTCGCCGCCGTCCGCCTCCGCGACCGCAGCGACGAGGCGGCGCAGTTCGGCGATCTGGGCGTCCGTGGCGCGGGAGGCGGCGCGTTCGGCGATCAACGCGCCGATGCTGCGCCGCACTTCGAAGATCTCCCCGATCCAGTCGGGGCTGTGGCGCACCAGCATCGGCAGCAGATCCGCCCCGCCGAGCCGCAGGAAGTCGCGGACGCGCGTGCCCACTCCGTGCCGGGTCTCCAGGAGTCCCGCGTGCACCAGGCGGCCGAACGCGTGCTTGAGGGTGGTGCGGTTGACGCCGTACTCGTCGGCGAGTTCCCTCTCGGGGGGCAGATAGCTCCCGGCCGGGTGGCGCCCGGCGAGGATCCGCTCGCGCAGGCGCTGCTCCAGTACGTCGACGACCGTCTCGCGCGGCAGTGCTCCCATTCGAGGCCCCCAGCCCGGGTGTGGTTCAGTGACTGAGCCACTGAACCACTGCGGTTGACGGCGCGTCAACAAGCCGTGCGCACACGGTTCTTGCGGCGGGACCGGTCAGGCCGGGGCGCGCAGCGCGAGAAGGGCCACGTCGTCGTCGTTGTCGGCGGGGCGGACGCGGCGCAGCACCTGGTCGGCGAGGACGGTGAGCGGCCGGTGCACGTAGGCGGCCGCGTGCCGACGCAGTCGGTCCAGGCCCACGTCGAGGATCTGGCCGTGCTCCTCGACGAGGCCGTCCGTGTAGAGCACGAGGGTGGAGCCCGGCTCCAGCACGGCCCGCGCGTCCGGCCGCCGGGCGCGCAGCCCGGTGCCCAGGGCCACGCCGTGCCCCTCCTCGAGGAAGCGGGCCACGCCGTCCCTGGCGATGAGCAGCGGCGGCGGATGTCCCGCGTTGGTCCAGGACAGCCGCCAGGTGCCGTCGTCCAGCGCCTCGATGCGCGCGAAGATCATGGTGGCCATGCCGACGTCGGTGATGTGCTCCATCGCCTCGTCGAGCCGGGTCACGATCCGGCTGGGGGGCTCGTTCTGCGACCAGGCGTAGGCCCGCAGCATGTTGCGCACCTGCGCCATGCCGGACGCCGCCTCCAGGTCGTGGCCGACGACGTCGCCGATGGCCAGGGCGGTCGCCCCGTCGGACAGCGGGAACGCGTCGTACCAGTCGCCGCCCACCTGCGAGGCGTCCGGCGCGGGCAGGTAGCGGGCCGTCATCTCCAGGCCGGGGACGCCCGGCATCTGCGGCAGCAGATGGTTCTGCATGGTCTCGGCGACCTTGCGCTGACGCTGGTACAGGCGGGCGTTGTCCAGGGCGAGCCCGGCGCGACGCGCGATGTCCTCGACCAGCGGGAGGTCGGCCGAACTGAAGGGCACCGGGCTCTCGGCGCGGCCCAGCGTCAGCGCGCCCAGCACCTCGCGGGTGCCGCGGATGGGGGCGATGGCCGCCGAGTGCATGCCCGTACGGTCGAACAGGCGGCGCTGCTCGACCGCGATCCCGGAGTCCGGCTGACGGTGGTAGCGCTCGGGTCCGGTCACCGTGGACGACGCCCCGCGCAAGGCCCTCGACAGGGGCCACTGGGACTCCGCCAGCACCGGCGGCATGGGGCCCTCCAGGTCCTCGTGCCGCTTGAGGGTCGCCCCGTCGGCGTGGGCGACGACGTCCCGCCACACCTCGTCGCGCTCGGTGATCAGGTCGACGATCACCCAGTCGGCCAGCCGGGGCACGACCAGATGGCTGAGCCGGCGCAGCGTCTCGTCGGTGTCGAGCGTCGAGGTCAGCTGGGCGGTGGCCTCGGCGAGCAGGGCGAGCCGCTCCAGCTCGGTGAGGGTGGCGGCCGGCGTCTCCGGCGGCGAGGCCGGCTCGTCGAGGATGTCCTGCGGGTGGAAGACCACCAGGGTGCGCTCCCCGTCGTCGCCGCCGTCGCCGTCGCCGTCGCCGTCGCCGTCGAACGTGTACGGCGTGATCAGCCAGGCGACGGGGCGGACGGAACCGTCGGGCAGCGCGAAGTACTCCCCCGTGCCCTGGGCGGGCCTGCCCGCGTGGAACGCCAGGCGCATGGCGCACTGGCTGTGCGGCAGCGGCTGGCCGTGCGGGCCCCGGTGCAGCAGGTCGTGGGCGTCGTAGCCGGTGAGTTCGGCCGCCGATCTGCCGAGCATGCCCTCCGCCTGCGCGTTCACCGCGACGATGCAGCCCCGTTCGTCGACCAGGTAGGCACCGGCGCCGAGGGCGTCCAGGGCGCGGGACAGCGCGGCGGGCGGCGGCGCGACTGCCTCGCGGCGCGGGGTCTCCGTGTCCTGCGGCCCTTCCACGTCCTGCCTCCCTGCGATCGTTCCGGGTGCCCCGGACACGGGTCCGCACGCCCTTCCGAGCCACGCCGCCCCGCCCCGGTGTGTCCTCCGTGTGCCCCCGGACGGCCGAAAGGCACCTTCCTTGCGCGGCCGCCTGCGGGACCGGAGGATCCATGGCCACACCGTACGCACGTACCGGCGGGAGGAGCAGGGATGGAACCGCGGACGAGGGGCCGCCCGCGCGGGCTGTTCGTCGGGCTGTGCACGCTGGACGTCGTCCAGCTCGTGGACCGTGTGCCCGGGCCCGACGAAAAACTGACGGCACGGGACCAGCTCGTGACGGCCGGGGGCCCGGCGGCGAACGCGGCCGTGACCTTCGCCCATCTGGGGGGCGCGGCCCGGCTGCTCACCGCCGTCGGCTCGCACGCGCTGGGCGAGACCGTCCGCGCGGACCTGGAGGGGGCGGGGGTCGCCGTGACCGACCTGGCGGCCGGCCGGGACGCACCGCCCGCCGTGTCCTCGGTGCTGGTCACCGCCGGCACCGGAGAGCGTGCCGTCGCCTCCACCAACGCCCGCGCGCACCGGCTCGCCCCGCCCCCGGACCTGGACGCCTTGCTGTCCGCCTGCGACATCGTGCAGTTCGACGGCCACCACCCCGCCCTGGCGCTCGCCACCGCGCGTGCGGCGCGCGCCGCCGGGCGCCGGACCGTGCTCGACGGGGGCAGCTGGAAGCCGGGGACGGAGGACCTGCTCCCGTACATCGACGTGGCCGTGTGCTCGGCGGCCTTCCGGCCACCGGGTGCCACGGGACCCGACGGCACCCTGCGCTTCCTGCGGGACCGCGGTGTCACCTGGACGGCCGTCAGCCACGGGCCGCGCCCCCTGGTGTGGGCCGGACCGGACGGCGGGGGCACGGTGGAGGTGCCCGCGGTGCACGTGGTGGACACGCTCGGCGCCGGCGACGTCCTGCACGGCGCGCTCAGCCACGGGCTCACCCGGCACACCGGGCTGACCGGCCCGGACTTCGCCACCGCCCTACGAGCGGCGGCAGCCGCGGCGGCCCGCTCCTGCACCTCGTTCGGGACACGGGCGTGGATGCGGGAGGGCTGAGAGGGCGCGCCCGAGCCGGAGGCCGGGCCGGGCCTCACCGCCCACCGACCGGACGACACGCCGGCCTGACCTGGCGGACCTGACCAGGGCGGCCCTGCGAGGGGCAGCAGCCCCAACCACACGGCCCCGCACTGCACCTCGTGCGCGACCCGGGCGTGGACGCGGGAGGCTTCAAGCGGACGCCCCCACTCCGGGCGGCCACGCCGGGCGCACCGCACACCCAGCGGGCGACACACCGACCTGACCCGGGCAGACTTCGCCGGGACCCTGCGAGCGGCGGCAGCCCGGCCGCGCGGCCCGCACCGCGTCGGGACGCGGGCGCGGGGCGGCAGCCCGGCCGCGCGGCCCGCACCGCGTCGGGACGCGGGCGCGGATGCGGAAGGCTTCAGCGGACGCGCCGGACCGGGGGGCACACCCGCCGGCACCGCCCACCGACCGGGCGACACACCGACCTGACCCGGGCAGACCTCGCCGGGACCGGCCCCCGACCGCACGGCCCCGCACCTCGTGCCGCGCCCCGGGCGCGGATCCGGGAGGCGTCAGGTGGACGCCCCCGATCCGGGCGGCCACGCCGGGCGCCACCGACCACCCACCGGGCGACACACCGACCTGACCAGGTCCCTGCGAGCAGCAGCGGCCCAACCACACGGCCGGCCCCGCACCTCGCAGGCACACGCGCCTGAATATCGGGAGGTCCGAAGCGGTGCCCGGTCCGGGCCCGGGAATGCACGGCACGGCCCGTCGGCCGGGCCGGTGTGGGGGCCCGGCCCGGATGCGGGTGGTGCGGTGGCCCCGGCGGCCGGGCATTCTCGTGCCCGGCTCCCTCCCCCGCGACGCGCCGCACGGGCGCGGCGAGGTGCGGTCAGTCCGGGCCGGGTGTGCTCGGTGGGCGCATGACCCAGCGGATGGTGCGGGTCAGGGCCTGGCCGGTGGGGCGTACCGCCACGTCCTCGACGAGCGGGATGCGGGGCAGCCACAGCAGGCGGCGGGCCCACGGTGGCAGCAGGGCGACGGCGTTCGCGGCGAGTCCGCCGTACAGGGGCCGCACGGCGAGGGGCACGGGTGGCTGGAGGAGCAGGAAGCGGGCGGTCGCCCGGGCCTCGGGGGTGGCGCGCAGCTCGGGCCGGTAGGCGGCGAGGCGGGCCGCCAGCTCGCGCCGGTCGCGCGGCGGGTCGGTCACGCCGAGCGCCCGCGCCACCCGGGCGGCGTCGGCGACGTAGCCGTCGTAGCCGTCCGCGTCCAGCGGGTGCGCGCCGAAGCGCTGGTGGGCGCGGAGGAAGCTGTCCGTCTCGGCGGCGTGCACCCAGCCGAGCAGATGCGGATCGGCCGCGTGGTACGGCTCGCCGCCGGCTGTCGTGCCGCGGATGCGCTCGTGGATGGCGCGGACCTGGTCGACCGCCCGCTGGGCGTCCTCGGCGGTGCCGTACGTCGTCACGGCGAGGAAGGTGCTGGTGCGCTGGAGGCGGCCCCACGGGTCGCCCCGGTAGCCGGAGTGCCCGGCCACGGCCGCCATCGCCAGCGGGTGCAGGGACTGGAGCAGCAGCGCGCTGAGCCCGCCGATGAACATGGACGCGTCGCCGTGGACCGCGCGGATCGGCCGGTCGGGGCCGAACCAGCGCGGCCCCGGTGTCCCATGGATACGGGCCCGGGTCGCCGGGCCGTCCGGTCCGGCGACCCGGCGGAACAGCGCCTGTCCCAGATGGTCGCGCACCACGCTCAGCACGGCTCGTCTCCCTTCCGCCGTCGCCGGTCACCCGGCGGCGGCCGCGCGCTCCCGGTCGGAGGGCGGCCACACGTACGGCAGGTCGTCGGCCACGCCGGGGAACAGCGCGGCGTACACGTCGGGGTCCTTGCGGACCAGGGCCGAGCGGTGGCTCTCGTGGAAGGCCTCGTCGCCGAGCCACGGCGGCAGTTCGGCCGCCGCCGCCAGCTCCTCCTGTCCTCGCACGGGGCCGGGGCGGTGCGCCGCGAGGCCGGAGACCAGGGAGGCGGCGCAGCTGTCCTGGTGTCCCTGGTCCCGCCAGACCCGGCAGATCTCCAGGCCGTACCGGACCAGGGCCTCCTCGTAGCCGGTCCACATGCGCACGGCCGGGTGCCGGCGCCAGCCGTAGCCGGGCACGGTCAGGCCGCGCAGGACCTGGAGCGCCTCCACGCGCTGCTTGCCCAGCCGGCGCCGGTCCAGCAGCAGCGCCGTGCGGTGGAAGTCGGGGTCCGGCAGGAACGTCTGCATGCCGCCCCGCTCACTTCTTGCGCAGCGCGGACGGCTTGTGGACAGCGGACCTGCCGGACTTCTCGCTGCGCACCTCGTACTGCGGTTCCTCCGCGGAGGCGTCGACGGTCCGGCCCGCGGCCTCCGTACGGCGGGTGATCTTCCGCTCGACGGTGCCCTCGGCGGTGCCGCCGTGACTCTTCCAGGTCACCTCGTCGCCCTTGGCGAGGCCGTCGTCGGACTTCTTGGCTTTCTTCGCCACCGTGATCCCTCACTTTCCTGCGGGTGCGGGGACGTCGGGACGCGCTCCGAGTGCCCGCGCGGCACCGGCCCAACCGGCACCGCAGGGCCCGTCGACCGTCGGGCGGCGCCCCGGATGCAGGGGCGCGGACCGAGTGCTCAAATGACCTCAGGACCGGACTCGGGCTGGGCGCGGACGCCCCCGCCGCCCGTGTCGCGGCCGGGCCCGGAGACGTTCGTGTGAGGAGAGGCCATGCACCAGGACACCGCGGACATGGGGCCCGTCGACTACCTGATCGTCGAGTTCCCCGGGAGCCGGATGACGGGTGAAGGGCTCCCCCTCCTCGTCGACCTGGTCGACCGGGGCATCATCCGCGTCCTCGACCTGGCCTTCGTCCGCAAGGGCACCGACGGGTCGGTCGAGGCCCTGGAACTGCGCGACACCGGCGACGAGGTCGACCTGACGATGTTCGAGGGCGCCTCCTCCGGACTGCTGGACCAGGGCGACCTGGAGGACGCCTGCGCCGCGCTGGAGGCGGGCAACTCCGCCGCCGTACTGGTCTACGAGAACCTGTGGGCCGCTCCCCTGGCCCGCGCGCTGCGGCGCGGCGGTGCCGAACTCGTGGCGAGCGGCCGTATCCCCATGGACAGCCTGGTCGCGTCGCTGGACGCGGCCGAGGCGGCGGCCCCCGCGGGCGGGACCGCCGGCGCGCGGTGACGGCGTCGGCCATCGCACACCTCAGCAGGGAGACGAGTGATATGCCAGGACTGCTTCGCGGGGTCGCCCGCACGGCCGTCATCTCCGGGACCGCCACGGCGGTGTCCAACCGGGTCTCGCGCCGGCAGGCGGGCCGGTGGGCCGAGCAGGACCGCCAGCGGCAGTTCGCCTACGGGCAGGCGGCCGCACCCGTGGCGCCCGCCCAGGCGGAGCCGGTGCCGAACGCCGACGACATGACCACCAAGATCGACCAGTTGAAGCAACTCGGTGACCTCAAGGCCCAGGGGGTGCTCACCGAGGAGGAGTTCCAGGACCAGAAGCGCCGGATCCTCGCTTGACGCACGACGGGCAGGGCGCGCGCGAGACGTCCCCGCCGGGCGGACGGACCCAGCCGGAGGAGGCCGACCGGCTGCGCGGGATGCTGCGCGACCCGGCGTACCTGAAGGCGCTGGTGTTCTCCGCGCTGATCGGCGTCCCTGTCGCCCTGCTGGCGTTCTTCTTCCTGGCCGGGCTGCACCAGGCGGAGCACGCGCTGTGGGCCGAACTGCCCGACGCGCTGGGCTGGGACACCCCGCCGTGGTGGTGGCCGCTGCCGCTGCTGGCGGTCGCGGGTGTCTGCGTCGGCCTGGTGGCCCGTCATCTTCCGGGCGCGGGCGGTCATGTGCCGGTGGCCGGGCTGCACGCTCCCGGCGCGACCGCGGTCACCCTGCCGGGCGTCGTCCTGGCCGCGTTCGCCAGCCTGCCGCTGGGTGCCACGCTCGGCCCCGAGGCCCCGCTGATCGCGCTGGGCGGCGGCCTGGCCATGCTGTTCGCGCGGCTGGCCCGGGCGCCGACGACCCCGCAGAGCGCCGCGCTGCTCGGTGCGGCCGGCGCGGCCGCCGCCCTGCCGGCGATCTTCGGCAACCCGCTGATCGGCGCGGTGATCCTGATAGAGGTCGCCGGGGTGGGCGGCCCCCGGTTGTTCGCCGTGATGCTGCCGGCGCTCCTGGCCAGCGGCGTCGGCTCGCTCGTCTTCACCGGGTTCGGCCGCTGGACCGGCCTGTCGACCGGCGGCCTGAGTCTGCGTCTGGGCGTGCCGACGCCGCACATCGACGCCGGGGACGTCATCTGGTCGGTCCCCCTGGCCGTCGCCGTCGGTTTCGCCGTGCACCTGATCATGGACACCGGGCGGCTCGCCGCGGTCTTCGTCGCCGGGCGGCCCGTGCCCCGTACGGTGCTCTGCGCGCTGGCCGCCGGTGTCTGCGGTGCCGTCTACACCCTCGCCACCGACCGGAACCCGGCGGACGTGGCGTCGTCCGGCCAGTCCACGCTGGCTCAGCTGGCGCAGGACCCGCACGCGTGGGGCGTCGGCGCGCTGATCGCCGTCCTGCTGTGCAAGGGCGCCGCGTACGCCGCGTGCCTGGGCAGCCTGCGCGGCGGCCCGGTCTTCCCTGCCCTGTTCCTGGGCGCGGCGGCCGGTGTTCTCCTGTCACCCCTGCCCGGCCTGGGTGTCGTACCGGGCCTGGCGGCCGGCATGGCGGCGGCGGGCGGAGCCGCACTGCGCCTGCCGGTCAGCAGCGCGGTCCTGGTGGTCCTGTTGATGGGCGGGGCGGAGATGACACCGGTGGTTCTGCTGGCAGCGGTCACGGGCTTCGCGACGGTGGAACTCCTCCCACCGGGCCGTGCGGTCCCGCCCGTCGGCAAGCCCGCGAAGGCCCCGGCGGCACGGGAACCGGGTGGCAGTGCACGGGGGGCGTGAAGCGGACGTCAGCGGGGCGAACCCGTTGCGCCGGTCGGCGCACGCGCACGCCGTGGCGCGCACAAGCGTGTGCCGGGCGGTGGTTGGGTGGCGGGTGATCTCCGGGCCGTGGCCCGGGCAGTCGGCCGCGCAGCGCAGGAGACCGTGATCGTGAGTTCCCCCGAGGCCAGGCCCCGTGACGTCGTTCCGCCGCAGTTGCTCAAGGGGCAGAAGGCGCTGGTCACCGGCGCGAACTCCGGGATCGGGCGGGCGACGGCCGTGGCGCTCGGGAAGGCCGGGGCCGATGTCGTCGTCAACTATGTGACGGGGGCCGAGGAAGCGGAGGCCGTGGTCGAGGAGATCAGGTCCCACGGGGTGCGGGCGGCCGCCTACGAGGCCGACGTCTCCGACGAGGGCCAGGTCGTCGCCATGACGAACCGGATGATCGAGGAGTTCGGCACGGTCGACATCCTCGTCGCCAACGCCGGTCTCCAGCGGGACGCGCCGCTCACCGAGATGACCCTCGCGCAGTGGCGCGAGGTCATCGACGTCAACCTCACCGGGCAGTTCCTGTGCGCGCGGGAGGTCACCAAGGAGTTCCTGCGGCGCGGCGTCGTCCCCGAGGTGTCCCGCGCCGCAGGGAAGATCATCTGCATGAGTTCGGTGCACCAGATCATCCCGTGGGCCGGGCACGTGAACTACGCGGCGTCCAAGGGCGGCGTGCAGATGATGATGGGCACGCTCGCCCAGGAGCTCGCGCCGAAGAAGATCCGGGTGAACGCCATCGCCCCGGGCGCCATCAAGACCCCCATCAACCGCGACGCCTGGGAGACCCCGGAGGCCCGCGCGGAGTTGCAGCAGCTCATCCCCTACGAGCGCATCGGCGACCCGGAGGACATCGCGTACGCCGCGGTCGGCCTCGCCTCGGACCTGTTCGACTACGTCGTGGGCGCCACCCTCTTCGTGGACGGCGGGATGACGCTGTTCCCGGGGTTCGCCACCGGCGGCTGACGGGCCGGGAGGCGGGTCACTTCCGGTCGAGTGCCGCGTCGAGGGTGAGGGCGGCGTCGACGAGGGCCAGATGGGTGAACGCCTGCGGGAAGTTGCCCAGTTGGCGCCCGGTCGGCGCGATCTCCTCCGAGTACAGGCCCAGGTGGTTGGCGTACCCCATCATCTTCTCGAACACCAGCCGGGCCCGGTCGGTCCGTCCCGCGCGGGCCAGGGCGTCGACGTACATGAAGGTGCACAGCGAGAACGTGCCCTCCGACCCGGCCAGGCCGTCCGGTGACGCCTCGGGGTTGTACCGGTAGACCAGGCTGTCGCTGACGAGTTCCTCCTCCATGGCGGTGAGGGTGGACGTCCACAGCGGGTCGTGGGGCGTGATGAAGCCGACCGTCGCCATCCGCAGCAGCGAGGAGTCGAGGACGTCGCTGCCGTAGTGCTGCACGAACGCCCGCCGGGACCGGCTCCAGCCCTTGCTCATCACCTGCTCGTAGCAGGCGTCGCGGGCCCCGCGCCAGCGGTCGGGGTCGGCCGGGCGCCCGTTGGCCTCGGCGAGGCGCAGCGCGCGGTCGAAGGCCACCCAGGACATCACCCGGCCGTAGGTGAAGTCCTGCCGTCCGCCGCGGGTCTCCCACAGGCCCTCCTCCGCCTGGTCCCAGTGGTCGACCAGCCAGTCCAGGTTGGTCAGCAGCGCGGTCCACCCGTGGTGGCCCATCGGGTGTCCGTGCCGGTGCGCGAAGTAGATGCTGTCGAGGGCCTCGCCGTAGATGTCGAGCTGGAGTTGGCCCGCGGCGCCGTTGCCGATGCGCACGGGCGACGAGCCGGCGTAGCCCGCCCAGTGCTCGAGGGTCTGCTCGTCCAGGTCGGAGGAGCCGTCGACGCGGTACATGATGTTCAGCGGGCCGGTGGGGCCGTGGCCTCCCGCGCGTTCCCTGACCCGGTCGGTCAGCCAGTGGATGAACGCCTGCGCCTCCTCGGTGAATCCCAGGCCGAGCAGGGCGTACACGGAGAAGGACGCGTCCCGGATCCACGTGAACCGGTAGTCCCAGTTGCGTTCGCCGCCCAGTTGTTCGGGCAGCGCTGCGGTGGGGGCGGCGACGACGGCTCCGGTGGGCGCGAACGTCATCAGTTTGAGGGTGATCGCGGACCGCTCCACCGTCTCCCGCCAGCGGCCGGTGTAGCGGGACTGGCGCAGCCACGACCGCCAGTACCGCACGGTCTCCTGGAACAGCTCCTCGTACTCGGCGAGCCGCATCGTCCGCGCGGTCCCGTCGCCGCCCCATTCGAGGACGAGGCCCCGCTCCTGCCCCGCCTCCAGCGTCATCGTGAAGTGCAGGGCGTCGCGCCGGTCGGCGATGACGTCGAGCAGCCGCTCGTCGTGCGGCTCCCGGACGGGATGCACGGTGAGGTGTGATCCGTCGTCCGCGACGAACGTCGCCCCGTGCGTGGTGATGTGCAGCCGGTGCGGGCGGCGCCCGTAGTCGAACCGGGGGGCGATCTCCACGTCGAACGTCATCCGGCCCCGTACGCAGCGGACCATCCGTACCAGCCGGTGCCGTTCGGTGACGGTGGTGCCGGTGACGGGCATGAAGTCGTATATCTCGCCGGCGCCGGCCTCGGTCATGTACCGGGTCACGAGGATCGCGGTGTCCGGGAGGTACAACTGCTTGGTCGCGTACGCGCCGTGCCGGGGTCTGACCGTGCAGTGCCCGCCCTTGTGCGGGTCCAGCAGGGCGCCGAACACGCTCGGCGAGTCGAACCGCGGGGCGCAGAACCAGTCGACGCTGCCGTCGGTGCTCACCAGGGCCGCGGTCTGCAGGTCCCCGACCAGGCCGTGGTCCTCGATGAGGGGGTAGTCGTCCATCGGGGCGGACCTCCCGGTGTGCCGGTCCCGGTCTCCCCCTCGCCTCAGCGTAGGACGGCGGTCCCGGATCGGCGCGCGGGACCGCCGTCCCGCCTCGTCAGCCGGCCAGGCCGTAGGCGCTCCTGCCCACCAGGTACAGCCCGATGAGGACGCTGCCGGCGACGATCGCCTGCCCGGCGTGGCCCGCCATCCAGGCGCGCATCGCGAGCAGCCGCTGCCGGGCCCGCTCGGGGCGCAGGGCGATGTACGTCTCGGTGACCAGGAGGCTGGCGGTGGCGAGGAGGCAGAACGCGACGAGGACGAACCACGTCGAGGTGTGCTCGCCGTCGGCGTCCACGACGGTGACGGCTCCGGCGGCGACCAGCCCCCACGGCTGGAGCAGTACGGCGAGGACGGCCGCCGGCCAGACGGCGCCCCGTTCCAGACGGGAGCCGAGGAACGACGACGAGCCGCCGCCCGTGTCACCGGCGGGTGTCTGGGCCGCTCCGCGGTCGCGCTGTCCGCCTGTCTCGCGGCCGCGGCGGCGCAGCAGGTGCCTGCGCACGCCGTAGGCGACCAGCGCGACCCCGATGGCGAGTCTGAGGGCGAGCCCGGCCGTGGACGGCGGTGAGCGCGGCTCCGGCGGTCTGCCGCCGGTCAGGGTGAGGACGAGGGCCAGGACGGCGACGAAGCACGCCATCCAGCCGGCGATGAAGGCGAGCCCGGTGCGTACGCCCCTGGCCGACGCCACCACGAGGACGAACGCCATCAGCGGGAGGGGATCGAGCGTGATGGCGAGGGCGACGAGCATCAGGTCGAGGACCATGGGCGATCCCATCGGGCACGGTACGGGTCGAGCGTACGCACGCGCGTCGGCCGCCCGCATCTTCGCGCGGCCGCTCGCGGGGGCGGCCGACGGGGTGCCGGGCACCGCGTCCTCACGCACTCTGGACGTGGGAAGGAGCGGCTCGATGGAGACTCGCCGGCGTCGGGCGTCACCGCTGCGCGCCACCTGGTGGCGGGAGCGTGCCCGGGCGGCGACCGCGTGGGCGAACGCCGTCCACGCGCGGCTGGAGCGCCGGTTCCCGGTGATCACGGGGATCGTGGACCGCCTGGTGTCGGTGAACATCTTCGACTCGGCCACCCGGATCGCCGCGCAGTGCTTCCTGACGGCCGTGCCGCTGCTGTTCGTGCTGAGCGCGTACGCGCCGGAGTCGGTGCAGGAGCAGGTGACGACGTCCATCACCACGGTGTTCGGGCTGACCGGGCAGGCCAAGGCGGACGTGGAGCAGACGTTCCACCCGCCGTCGGAGGATCTGCGGCAGGCGACGGGCGTGGTGGGCGGTCTGATGGTGCTGCTGTCGGCCACCGCGGTGAGCCGGGCCGTGCAGCGGCTGTGCCGCAGGGCCTGGGTCATGCCCCGCTCGCGGACGAAGGTGGCGCCGTGGCGGTGGCTGGCGTGGATCGCGCTGTGGCTGGCCGCGCTGGTCGTGCAGGGGCTGCTGCACAACGGGTTCGGGCTGGGGGCGACGCTGGGGTTCCCGATCGTGCTGCTGATGCAGGCCCTGATGTGGTGGTGGACGCAGCATCTGCTGCTGGGCGGGGCCGTGCCGTGGAAACCGCTGCTGCCGGGTGCCGTCATCACGGCGGTCGCGGTGAGCGGCCTGTCGGTGACCGCGCACTTCTACATGCCGCGGGCGCTCAACCGGGCGCTCGCCGACTACGGTTCGGTCGGCTCGGTCTTCGTGATGCTGTCCTGGCTGATCGTGGTGTGCGTCGCGGTGGCGATCGCGCTGAGCGTGGGTGCCGTGCTGTCCCAGGAGCCGTTCCTGCGCAGCCGGTTGGGTCCGCTCCCGAGGGCCCCGGACGCCTCCGCGCCGGAGTGACGCCCGGACCGCGACGGACGGCCGGTGCGGGGCCGCCGCCGACCGCGTGGACGGGGCGGTCGTCCTCCGAGGTGCGGGAGGCCGTGGCGCAGTACATGGCGGCCGGCCTCCTGAACGCCGGTGCCGCGGTGGCCGCCGGGTATGTCGCGGTCCGGCTGACGGCGATGCGGCGGTCCAGGGCGGTCCGCGGGCCGTTCGCGGGCTGAGCCGGGCGGACGCGGGTCCCGCCCGGCCCCCGGTGGTCAGGGCCGCGTCTCGTGTTCGGTGTCGTCGGTGGCGGCGGCGGAGGTGCGGTCGCGGGTGAACCAGGCGACCGCCCACAGGGCGACGCCGATCAGCAGCAGCACGCCCGCGATGCGGTACTCGTCGCCGGGGCGCCCCGACGACCACGGCAGCACCAGGTACAGGCAGGCGACGGCACCCACGACGGGCAGGACGCGGCCGGCCCGGAAGTGCGGGGTGTCCACCGTGTCCTTGCGCAGCACCAGGACGGCCACGTGCACGCCGGCGAAGACGGTGAGCAGCAGCAGCGACGTCGTGCCGCCGAGCAGGGCGACGACCGGGCTGTCCGGGTTCAGCGAGACGAACGTGATGAGGCCGAAGGCGATGACGGTGGTGAACAGGATCGCCGCCTGCGGGGTGCGCCGCACCGCGTGCACCTTGGCCAGGAACGGCGGCAGGACGCCCTTGCGGCTCATCCCGTACAGCAGGCGGCTGGCCATCATCATGTTGATCAGCGCCGAGTTGGCCACGGCGAACATGGTGATGAACGGCAGCAGGTCGGAGATGGGGAAGTCGGGGGCGGCGGTCTGCACGACAGTGGCGAGCGGTGTCTCGCTGTCGGCGAGCCGGCCGACGGGCACGACCGCGACCGCGCACACGGACACCAGGACGTAGATCAGGCCGGTGATGCCGAGCCCGGTGAACATCATGCGGGGGAAGATCCGCGACGGTTCCCGGGTCTCCTCCGCCATGTTGACCGAGTCCTCGAAGCCGACCATGGCGAAGAACGCCAGCGACGTGGCGGTGCTGACGGCGAGGAAGACGTTCTTGTCGGAGGCGCTCTCGAAGGCGACGACGCGGGAGAAGTCGGCGTTCCCCCCGGCGATGAACCAGCCGCTGATCAGGACGACGAGCAGCAGACCCGACAGCTCCACGGCCGTCAGGAACACGTTGACCTTGAGGCTTTCGCTGACGCCCCGCAGGTTGACGAGCAGCACCAGCCCCATGAAGCCGAGGGCGATCGCCAGGATGAGCCCGTCGCCGCCGTCCAGGCCGAACCCGGTGACCAGGTTGGCCGCGAAGGCTCTGGAGGCCGCCGACGCCGAGGTGATGCCGGAGCACATGACGGCGAAGCACACCAGGAACGTCAGGAAGTGCTTGCGGAACGCCTTGTGCACGTACAGCGCGGCACCCGCCGCCTCCGGGTACTTGGTGACCAGCTCCAAGTAGGAGCAGGCGGTGATCAGGGCCACGGTGAACGCGATGACGAACGGCAGCCACGCCGCTCCCCCGACCTCGCCGGCGACCTGTCCGGTCAGGGCGTAGATGCCGGTGCCGAGGATGTCCCCGACGATGAACAGCAGCAGCAGACCGGGACCCATGACCCGCTTGAGCGCGGGCTCACCGTCCGCGTCCGTGGCGGGTGAATCCTTCTGTCCCGTGGATGACATGGCGTACTCCTCGTCGTGGTGGCGGCCGGGACCCTCACTGATGACGACTACTGCCCTGATCCATGCGCCGCATGTGCGCCACGGGGAAACGCCGAGGCCCGTCCGCGTCATGCGGACGGGCCTCGTCTCGGAGCGCCGGGCAGGCCTTGCACCTGCATCTCCCCGCAGGAAGCGGGGCGTCTTTCCTTGGACCACCAACGCAGGGCCGGTGACCGCGAGTTGCGGTGACCGGCTCTGGGAGCAGCTTAGTACATTCGGGTGAGTGCCCGCGCCCCCGGCCCGGTTCAGTCCGGGCAGTCGCCCTGCTCGAGCCGCTGCGGCCGGGACAGCGCGACCTGGTCGCGGACCACGCCGTCCTCGTCCTTCACCGGGGAGACGGCGGTGAAGTCGGTGACGGCCCAGTAGTGGTGGCCGTGGCCCTGCATCGGGCCGGTGCCGGTGTGCTCGTAGTCGATCCACAGCACGCCGGTGACCTCCTGCCGCTGGTACCGGTGCTGGAGGTGCGCCTTGTACCCCTCGGGCACGAAGGCGCTGAAGCTCTGTGTGCTGCCCGTCGAGCGGCCCCAGGTGTGCTGGTAACTGGTCTGGATCGACGCCTTGACGAGCTCGCTCAGCCCGATCTCGACACTGGCGCCCACGGTCACGCTGTTGGAGGTGGAGTACTCGTTGCCGTGGGTCCAGGTCAGGTTGTTCTGCTCGTTGCCGCCGTAGCAGTTGGAGTAGTCGGCGGTGAGCGGCTTCCAGGCGCCGTAGCCGGTGGTGCGCGGCTCGGTGTACGGGTAGAAGCCGCAGTTGACGCCGGGTACGTCCTGTTCCTTCTCGGCCGCGCAGTCGCGGACGATCTGCTCGGCGGATATGTGGCCGTCGCCGGAGGTCTCCGGGTACGCCTGGGCGGGGGCTCCGAAGGCGGTGCCGTTCTCCAGGCACACGTATCGGCCCTGGCAGAAGGACGGCGTCTCGGCGAGGGCGGTGCCCGTGCCGAGGGCGCCGAATCCGAGGGTGGCGGTGGTGACGGCGAGCAGCCTGGTCCTGCGTGAGTTCATGGGGGGTCTCTTCATGGGGGGTGGGGGGTGCGGGCGGGACGGGCGTTCCGACGGCGCGTCCGCGCGCTCAGACCCTAGGCAGCCGCAGGGGCGCGGGACAACCGTTCGAGTGAGAACGGCCGTATGGCGCGGGCGAGTTGGGCCGACCCGCCGGTAACGGCTAGCGTGGCTCGGCTCGGCGCCCCGGCGCCGTCTCCTGCCGGGTGCCCGCGTCCGCACGTCGCGTCGGTGGCCTGCCGCGGGGGCCGCCCGGCGGCGGGACGACTTCCGGCCAGACCCGTGACGCGGCCCCGGAGTTCAGCCGCCCAGCAGGGGGAGGGTGAGGCCGCACCGGACGGGCCGGGCGTGGGCCGGGTCGAGGGCGTTGCGCACGAGCTGGGCGGCGTTGGTGTCGTAGGCGAGCGACAGATGGTCCGAGGCGTCCTGCGGGCAGACGTCCTGGATCAGGATGTTCCGCACGGTGGCGCCCGGGCCGGCCGTCAGGAAGTTGTTGCGGTACGGCGTGGCGAAGAGGTCGTACCGGGTGGAGACGACCGTGTACGAGACACCGGGCTGGGTGTCGCCGTCGCGGTCGAGTGTGCGGTTCACCTCGGAGCCCACCATCTGGTCCGACCACGCCTGGCCGACCACCGCGGACATGGCCGGGTCGAGGCCCAGCCGGCCGGTCACCGTGCCGACGCCCGAGAGGTTCCCGCCGTGGTTGGACGGGGCGAGCGCGATCAGCCGGCGCACCTTGTTCCGCTCGGGGTGCGCCGGGTCGGTGCCGCCCTCGAAGCGCAGGTACCAGCGCGGGGTGGGGCCGCCGCCCTGCGAGTGCCCGACGAGGTCGACCTTGCGGGCGCCGGTGGCCTTCAGGACGCGGTCGACGTACCGGGCGATCTGCCGGGCCGACTTCGGCACGGGTCCGGTCGCCTTGAACGGGTTGCCGGGCGTGCCGCCGTAGTCGGGGGCGAAGACGCAGTACCCGAGGCTCTTCAGATAGGGCGCCAGCATGCTCCAGTTGTTGTAGGCGTTCGCCGCCGAGCCGTGCAGCAGGACCACCGGTCGGGGGTGCGCGCGCGAGGGGCGGCACGACCAGTCGTCGGCCCCGGCGGGCGACGCCTCCGGGTGGACGAGCCCGTACGCCACCGCCGTGGCGAGGTCGAGGGCGGGGACGGGGGCGGGGGGCGCGGGGTCGGCGGACGCGGCGGCCGTGCCCGTCAGGCCGAAGGCCAGCGGCAGGGCGACCGACGCGCACAGCGCCGCCCAGCGGCCGCCCGGCCGGTTCGCACGGCTCCGGGAAAGCGTGCGGTCCGCCATCGTCACTCCTCGTCTCCGGGCCGGCCCAGCGCCGACGCGAAGATCATCGGGGACGGCCGGGGCGCCGGGCGCCGGGGCCGCCCACGGCACCTCCGATGGAGCAGACGCTTTTCATCCGGCCGGCCCAGCCGGTGCACGGCACCCGTGTCGGGCCGCCTGTCGGCCGTCGTCCCGGGCCGTCGTCCGGGCCGCCGTCCCGTGCCGCCGTGTCAGGCCGCCGCCTTCTTGCGCCGACGGCCGCTCCCCGCGAGGGCGTCGATCAGCTCCTGGCGGCTCATCCGGGACCGTCCGGGGATCTCCCGCTCGGTGGCCCGTTCGTACAGCTCGGCCTTGCTGAGCTCGCGCAGCTCGCTCTTCTTCGGGGTGCCGGACGCCTTGCGCGCGGAACTCCCCGGCTTGGCGGCGGACTTGGACGGGGACTTCCTGCCGCCCCGGGCACCGCCGCGCTCGCCGTCCCGCTCCCCGCCCTGTTTCGCGCCCCGCTTCTCGCGGCCGGAGCGGGCGCGGTCGATGCTGCCCTGGAGGACCTCCATGAGGTCGACGACGTTGGTGGCGGTCGGCGCCTCCTCGGCCGGGGCCACCTCCTGGCCCTCCGCCTTGGCCCGCACCAGCTCGCGCACCTTCTCCTCGTAGGTGTCGTGGTAGCGCGACGGGTCCCACGGGCCGCTCAGGGCGTCCACGAGCTGGAGCGCCATGTCGAGTTCCTTGCCGCTGCCGGCCCGCCGCTCGGGGAGCTGCGGCAGCTCGCGGGTCGGGTCACGGACCTCGTCCGCCCAGTGCAGGGTCTGGAGCATCAGCACCTTGTCCTCGGCGCGCAGCGCGGTGAGGTACTGCTTGCCGCGCATCACGAAGGTGGCGACACCGATCCGGTTCGCCCTCTCCAGGGCGGCGCGCAGGAGCTCGTACACCTTGAGGTGCTCCTCGCCGCGCGGCGCGAGGTAGTAGGTGCGGGCGAAGTAGACCGGCTCGATCTCGTCCAGGTCGACGAAGTCGGAGATCTCGATGGTGCGGCTGCGGCCCGGCGCGATCTCGTCCAGCTCGTCCGGCTCGACGATGACGTACTCGCCGTCGGCGACCTCGAAGCCCTTGACGATGTCGTCGCCGGACACCTCCTCGCCGGTGCGTTCGTTCACGCGGCGGTTGCGGATGCGGTCGGAGGTGCCGCGCTGGAGCTGGTGGAAGTGCACGGTGTGGTCCGACGTGGCGGTGTAGAGGCCGACCGGCACGCTGACCAGCCCGAACGTGATCACACCTGTCCAGATCGCCCGTGCCATGACCGTCCCGCTCCGTCGTCCGACGTCCGGGCCCGGCACTTTGGCGCCGGCCCGCTCCCGACCTCCACGCTGGCACCACCGGGGCGGCGGCGCGCGGTGAGACGGGCGGGCCGGGGGCCGACCGGTGGAACACGGCGGGCCGGACGCGCCGGAAGGGGTGAACCACGCCGGGACTGGAAACCTGGTCCCCATGGCACGCGCGACACCCGGCACGGACACCTCGGGGATGACGACCTTCGCGACGCTGGACGAACTGGCCGAGCTGGTCGGCGCCCGCCGGGGGCTGTACGTGCGCTGGTCCCTGGGGCCCGCCACGGACATGGCGGCGATGTCGAGCAGGGACGACCTCACCGGTCTGGCGCTGCCCGGCCTGTCCGCGAGTCCGCTGGACGTCGAGGAGTGGTGGGACGGCCGCCCGGTCCAGGTCTGGGTCGCGCGGCGGCTGTACGACTACTCGCATCTTCCCCGCCTCAAGGACTCCCGCACCCGGCCGTGGGTCCTGGCGGCCCGGGAGGCGGCCCGCGGCCCCGACAACGAGCCGCTGGTCACGGACGTACGGCCGCTGGGCTGGATCGGTGACCGTGTCATCGCCGAGGCCGACCGTCTCGTGCGGCGGCGGCGGAAGTCCTGGGGGCCGCTGGACCGGGGTGGCACGGGCGGCGGCTGAGATGCCTCAGCGGGGCGGGACCGGGGTACCCGGCCCGTCCCACCGAGCGAGAGGACCGTCATGAGTGAGTCGACACCGTCGCAGGCCGAGGGCGACCGCGAGGAGAACGGGACGCAGGACGCCGCCGAGGAGGCGGCCCGGACGACCCCGTCGCAGGCGGAGGGCGACCGTTCCGACGAGGACGACGACCCGTCGGACGATCCGTCCCCGTCCCCGGAGCACCGGGCGGAGTGGGAGAGCGGCTGGTCGGGGCCCTGAGCCCCGTCAGTGGTTCTCCGCGCCCCGGCCCGGCCGGCTCTGGTGGAGGTGTTCCAGGGCGTCCAGGACGACGGTGCGCCGGTACCAGGAGCGCCAGGCGGCGACGTCCGCCGCGAGGCGTACCAGTTCGGCGCGCCGGGTGGGCCCCGGCCAGATGCCCGGCGCGTTCCTGTGCAGGGTCAGGGTGCCGGTGCAGTACGCGTCGGGGGTGATCAGGGGCACGCTGTACACGGCCCGGCTGCCGGCGGCCAGCAGCACCTGACCGGCCGGATGGGCCGAGAGGGCCTCGTCGGCGGCGACGTCGGGCACGGCGGCCGGCTCCAGCCGTTCCTGGGCCACGGCGCAGACCACCGGCGGTTCGGTGACGAAGGCGACCTCGTCCCAGTAGGTGGCGTCGAGCCCCCGGTGCGTCTCGAGGAACAGCGCGTGGTCCTGGGCGGGGTCCGTGAAGTGCAGCTCGCCCGCGTCGGCCTCGGACACGGCGATCGCCGTGTCGAGGGCGGCGGCGAGGACCTGGCGCCGGTCGGTGACGTCCCCGCCGTAGGAGCGCAGGAACGCGGTGTCGGGAGGCGGTGCGTGGGTGCCGCGGCCCACGAACCAGCGGTCGCCGGTCTGGGGCGGGGGTGCCGTGACGACGGCGGACGCGAGGACCCGTAGCGGCACGTTGCACTGCTGGGAGCCCTCGCGCAGCAGCGTGAACGCGGCGTCGGGGCCGGGCAGGCCGTAGCGGGCGATGAGCATGCCCTGCGCTATGCCGATGAGTCCGCTGGTGCGGGCCTTGGCGCGCAGTCCGAAGATCTCGCCGCGCAGGCTCTCGGCGTCGGCGGGCGGCTTTGCGGCCCGGCGCGGCCGTGCGGGCCGGGCGGCGGCACCGGGGGACGGTGAGGGGGGCAGGGACGCGAGGGCCTCGACGAGCGTGCCGTGCGGGCGGAGGCCGGGGAGGTCGTCCTGCTCCAGCTCCTTGCGGACCTCGGGCGTCGCCACCACGAGGACCGGCGTGTTCGCGAGGTGAAGGGTCTCCCGCCGAAGGGCACGGCGGGCCGCCTCGTCGACCGTGGGGACCGCCGTCATGTCGAGGACCAGCCGATGGCCCTTCCGGGTGGCGAGGTCAAGTTGCCGCGTCAGTTCGGGGACGAGTCGGGCGCATCCGTCGGCGTCCAGTGCGCCGGCCAGGCACACCACGGTGACACGGTCGGTGGCCGGAACCATCGTGAAGGGGGGACGACGTGTCATCGTGCCTCGCTCCTCCGCTCCTGTCGGCCGTGTGCGCCGGGCGGGCGGGGCGTCGGTGCGGCCGCCGCCCGACCGCGTCTCCACCCTCGCTCGGCTGTGCCGTGAGGGCAAGGAGAGGACACCTCCCGGGGGCACGCGCCGGGGCCGGGTGGGCCCCGGCGGCCGGTCAGGGTCGGGTCCGGGTGCCGGACGCCGGTTCCCTCGGTGCCGTGCGGGCCGGTGGCGGACCGGGCAGCAGGGACCTGGCAGCGACGACGACCTCGTCGGCGGCGATCCGCAGCAGGCAGGGGTCGGGAGTGTCGCCGTGCGGGTCCCCGGGCGGTCCGGGCCGGTACAGGGCGATGTGCCGGCGCAGGGGCGGCGGACCCCACAGGCGGGGCGGGACCGGGCCGAACAGCGTCACGGAGGGGGTGCCGTGGGCGGCGGCGAGGTGGGCGAGGCCGGTGTCGCCGCTGATCAGGAGTGCCGCGTGGGCGACGAGGGACGACAGCCGCGCGAAGGGCAGGCCGCCGGGCAGCAGGTCCCACGGGGGCAGCCCGGCGCGTTCGGCGACCTGGGCGACGAGGGCGTCCTCGCGGGGCCCTCCGGTCAGCACGACACGGTGGCCCGCCGTGCGCAGGTGCCGTACGACGGCCGCGTACCGTCCGGCCGGCCAGCGGCGGGCGGCGGACTCCGCGCCGGGGTGGACGACGACGGCGCCGGGGGCCGGCGACGGGGTGCCGGGCGGGGGCAGCCGCACGTCGTCCGGGTCCGCGGGGATGCCGTGGGCGGCGAGGAAGCGGCACCACCGCCGCCGTTCGTGCTCGTCGGCCCGCCAGACGGGTGTGCCGTCCGCGAAGGCGAGGAGCCCGCGGGGGCGCAGCGCGGCGAGGGCGTCGCGGCTCGCGGGTCCGTTGCCGTGCAGGTCCACGGCGAGGTCGGGCGGGGGCCCGGTCCAGTGGGTGAGGTCGGGGACGCCCCGGCCGGGCGCCTCGGCGGGCAGGACGCCGTCGACGGCCCCGGTGGCGAGGGCGGCCTCCCGCAGGGCGGGGGGCAGCGCGAGGACGACATGGTCGCCGGGGAAGGCGCGCCGCAGCCCCCGCAGCGCCGGGACACCGGCCAGCAGGTCGCCCAGACCCAGTGCGCGCAGGACCAGCACGCGCCGCCGGGGGCCGGTCATCGTCCGGCCCTGCCCGGGGTGAGGGCCGCCCGTTCGGCGATGCCGGTGGTGGAGCGGCCGTCCAGGTAGGGGAAGAGGACGACCTGGCCGCCCCAGCTCTCCACCAGCGCCGCCTCGGGCAGGCGGGTCATGGCGTAGTCGCCGCCCTTGGCCCAGATGTGCGGGCGCAGTTCGGCGAGGAGCCGTTCCGGGGTGTCCTCGTCGAAGACGGCGACCGCGTCGACGCACTCCAGGGCGCGCAGCACACGAATCCGGTCGGCTTCCGGGACGAGGGGCCGTCCGGAGCCCTTGCGGCGGCGCACGGAGGCGTCGGAGTTGACGCAGACGACCAGGCAGTCGCCGGTGCGCCGGGCGGCCTGCAACAGGGCCACGTGACCGGCGTGCAGCAGGTCGAAGCAGCCGCCCGCGGCGACGACGGTGCCGCCGGCGGCCCGGACCCGGGCGGCCGTGCGCCGGGCGTCACCGGTGGGCTCGTGGGCGGCGGGCCGGGGTGCGGCGGGGGCGGTGTCCACGGCGCCGGAGCGGACCCCGCCCTCGGCGACGTAGCGGGTGGCGGCGTGCACGGCCTGCCGTACGGCCGTCTCGACGAGGTCGCCGTCGGCGAGGCATCCGGCGGCGGCGGCCGCGAACCGGTCGCCGGCCCCGCAGGCGTCGCCGTCGGCGGTGACCGGCGACGGCACCAGCAGCGGGGTGCCGCCGTGCGAGAGCAGGGCGCCGCGTCCGCCGAGCGTGACGGCCACGGACGCGGCGTGCCAGGTGTGGACGAGCCGGTCGGCGTCCTGGGCGGCACGGCGCAGGTCGTGGTCCGGCGCCGGTTCGCCGTCCGCGGGGGCGGCCCGGTCGGCGAGGGCGTGCGCCTCGGCGGCCGACGGGGTGGCGAGACGGACGCCGGGCACGGGTGGGCCGCCGCGCGGGTGGGGGTCCCAGGTGACCGGGACCCTGGCCGCCGCCGCGGACAGGTCGTCGCGCAGGACGCCGGCGGTGTCGCGGCCGTAGTCGGCGACGAGGACGGCGCCCGCCTCGGCGACCGCCCGCCGGGCCGCCTCGGTGGCCTCCCGCGCGCGGCCGTCACCGTCGTCGAGGCGGAGCAGGGGCCGGCCGTCCACGAGGACGCGGGTCTTGCTGGACAGCGCGCCCGTGAGCGGGAGTTCGACCAGGCCGCACCGGCCGTCGAGGAGGTTGCGCAGAGTGTCGCTCGCCGGGTCGTCGCCGAGCGCG
>Ga0164243_10001163_pt1 | contig 45490 bp, 47 predicted proteins | sample OricompcompostOP_FD_108781 | JGI IMG/M metagenome (GOLD analysis project Ga0164243, IMG submission 108781) | Organic Plus compost microbial communities from Emeryville, California, USA - Original compost - Organic plus compost (OP) | ecosystem: Engineered > Solid waste > Mixed feedstock >...
CCGCAGTTTCATGTACATCGACGACTGCGTCCGCGGATCGCAGGAGATCCTCGCCGGCGACAACGTCGAACCGGTCAACCTCGGTTCGGCCGAGCTGGTCACGATCAACCAGATGATCGGCATTCTCGAGGACATCGCCGGCATCACGGTGGAGAAGAAGCACGATCTGTCCGCACCGCAGGGCGTCCGGGGCCGCAACAGCGACAACACGATGTTCCACGAGATCTACGGCTGGGAGCCCTCGATCTCGCTGCACGACGGTCTGGAGAAGACGTACGGCTGGATCTACGACCAGATCAAGTCGCGATACTGAGCCGGATGCGGATCTGCCTCCACGACTTCTCCGGGCATCCGTTCCAGGTCGAGCTGGCACGACGCCTGGCCGCCCGGGGACACGACGTCGTGCACGTCTCGTCCGCGGAGTACGTCAGTGGCAAAGGTGATCTGACGGCCGAGGACGGCCAGCGGCTGTCGTTCGTGCGCATCGAGGTCGACCGCCCGTACGAGAAGCACTCGCCACGGGCCCGGGTGACCTGGGAGCGGGCCTATGCCGCCGCGACGATCGAGCAGCTGACCGGCGGCGACTTCGATGTGTTCATCGCGTGCAACATCCCGTTGCTGGCGAACCACCGCATCTCCCGCTGGGCACGCCGGCACGGGTTGCCGTGGGTGTTCTGGCACCAGGACGTCTACAGCGCGGCCATGAGCGATGAGTTGCGGACACGCCTGCCCGCCCCCCTCGCCGCCGTCGGAGCCCGGGTCCTGGACCGGATGGAGTCGTACATCGCGCGCCGGGCCGGCCATGTCGTGGCCATCGGCGATGCGTTCACCGCGGTCTACGACGGCTGGGGCGTCGATCCGGTGAATGTGTCGGTCGTGCCGAACTGGGCTCCGTTGGACCGCATCTTCCCGGTCGAACGCGACAACCGGCGCTCCGCCGACCTGTTCCCGTCCGACCCGGACCTGCGGTTGGTCTACGCCGGGACGCTCGGCCGCAAGCACAACCCCGATCTGCTCGCCCAGCTCGTCGACCAACTCGCCACCCGCGACTGCGACGCGCACATGGTCGTGGTCTCGGAGGGCGACGGGGCGGATCTGGTCGCCGCGTCGAGCGCGGCAGCGGCGGGGCACCTCACCGTCTTCGGCTTCCAGCCGGCCGAGGACCTACCCGAAGTGCTGTCGAGTGCTGATGTCCTGGTCGCGTTGCTCGAACCGGACGCGACCCGGTTCTCGATCCCGAGCAAGGTCCTGTCGTACATGGCCGCGGGTCGCCCGATCGTGGGCCTGATGCCCCAGGACAATCCGGCCGCGTCCGACATCGAGCAGACCGGTGGCCTGGTCGTGCCTCCGACCACGCAGGGCGTCGCCGAGGCAGCCGATTGGATCGCGTCGCTGGCTCAGGACCGCGGCCGAATCGTCGAGGTCGGGCAACGCTCCCGCGAACTCGCCGAGGCGCGCTTCGACGCAGAGAAGGTCGCGACGACCTTCGACCAGATCCTCAGGCGGTCAGCCCGCGGTTCATAGCGAGCCCCTGGCGATCTTGTTGCCCGTGGTCTGCAGTTCGTCGACGACCTTGATGCTGCGCGGGCGGGCCGCCGGCGGAAGGTCTTCGCACGCCGCGCGCACCGCGGCTACGACCTCCTGGGGGTCGTAGCCCTCCTCGACGACGATCTCCGCCGCGACGACAGCCCCCACGACGGCGTTCTTGCGGCTGCCGACCCGGACCAGGAACACGCCGTCGATCCCGACGATGCGCTCCTCGACGGGCGCTGGGTGCACCTTGACGCCGCCCACGTTGATGACCTCCGACGCGCGGCCGCGGAACTGCACGCGATCGCCGACGATCTCGACCAGGTCTCCGGTCGGCCGCCATTCGGACTGGTCGATCCGGCCCTCCGCGCCGACCGCGGAGGGGTCGTCACGGTAACCGAGCATCGCGGTCTTGGATCGCACCCACAGCTCACCGTCGCGCACCTCGAACTGGATGCGATCGTGCGCGGACAGCAGGTCCAGCGGTAGGCCGGGAAGACCGTCGCGCACCGTGATGTTGCCGCCGTACTCCGTCGCCCCGTAGATCTGGGAGATCTTCGCGTCCGGGAACCGGGTGCGCAGATCCTCCAGGAGTGGAGCGGGCACCGCCTCGCCGCCCAGCGTGACCTGCCTGAGAGGAGGCGGCTCCTCGGTGCTGAGCTCGAGCAGGGCGAACCGCCAGAACGTCGGCGTGCCACTGGCGTGCGTGATGCCCCACGGGCCCATCAGCCGCCCGGCGTGCCGCGGCTGGAACGAGTCGGGGACGTACATCGTCGCGCCGGCGGCGTACACGTGCAGCAGCACCTGCAGCCCGCCGAACTGGTTCATGCCGTAGACCAGCAGCCAACGGTGGTCCGGGGTGGGGCGGGTCTCCTGGTGCGGGATGAGCACCCGGCTCCACAGGTGACGCGCCGCCCGCGGACGGCCGCTCGTGGTGCCGGTCGTGAGCACCAGGACCACGCCGTCATCGACCGGGTCACCCGGCGAGGAGTCGGTCGCCGCCAGCACATCAGCGGTCGCGAGGAGCCGAGGGTGATCCAATGACCTGCTGGTGACGATAGCCGCATCACCGATCTGCTCCGCGATCGAGACCACGATGTCGTCAGTCGCCGCCCGCGGCAGGATGCACGCCTCGATGCCGGCGTGAGCACAGCCCGTCAGGATCACGATGCTCGTGACCACATCGTCCTCGGCGATCGCGACGCGCTCGATGCCGCGTTCGCGCAGGTTGGCCGCGACGTTGTGCGCCTGCTCCAGCATCTGCCCGTAGGTCAGGCTCTGGTTCTCACCGACGATCGCGAGATGGTCGGGATCGCGCTCGGCCGAGCGCTGGACCAGCCCGATCATGCAGACGGTACGTAGAAGTCGAGTACCTGGCCGACGGTCGTGACGTCGAGACCCGCGCTGAACGGATCAGTGCCGTGAGTGTCCTCGAGCAACACCGACAACTCGGCGACCTCGAGAGAGTCCAATCCGAGGCCATCGGCGAACAAGGACGTTGATGCGTCGAACTCTGCGCTTTTGCCGACGGTCTCGAGAAACCCGCTGATCGTTTCGGTCACGGGGTTCGGGGAGTTGGACATCGTGGGGGCTCCTGAGGTGCGATGTGCGGCGCGGCCGCGTTCGAGGCGACTATAGCGACTCGCGGGCCGGAGAGTGCGCGGACAGCAGGGCGTATCCGAGCGTTCCGTCCTGCCAGAGTCCTTCGAGGACGTCGAGCGAGCGAACGAACTCGTCCAGGCCCTGTGCACCGAGCGAGTCGACCACCGCGTCGGCGTGGGTCGCGGCAGTCTCACGCCACCGCTCGAACGTGGGCAGCGTGGCCTCGGTCAGATCGATCACCTGGTCGACTTCCAGACCCTGCTCGCGCGCCGTGGCGGCGTACGAGTCGATCGGGTCCATCCGCGCGGATCCGTAGACGGCCCTCAGCAGGGCGAAGTCCTCGTGGCGGCGACGCAACTCCAGGAACGGGACCTCACGCCAGCGGACGATGTCGCACATGACGAACCGGCCGCCGGGCCGCAGCACCCGTGCCGCTTCGCTGACGAAGGCGACGCGGTCGGGCATCAAGTGGGAGGACTCCAGGGCCCACACGCGGTCGAAGGAGTCATCGGGCAGCCCGTTCGCGGTCCCATCGCGCAACTCGAACGACGCCGCAGTGATACCGCGTGATCGTGCCTTCTCGGTGGAGTCGTCGACCCCTACCTGGCTGGTCGTGATCCCCAGGACCTCGAGACCGTGGTCCTCGGCGAGGCGGCAGGCCTGGGTGCCCGATCCGCAGCCCACGTCCAGCAGGCGTAGGCCCGGCTCGAGGTGCGCGTTCTCGATCATCAGGTCGGTGAGCCGCGACGTCGCGGTCTCCAGTGGTTGGTCGGGCGCGTCGAACACGCCGTAGTGCAACTCGGGGCCGAGGAGCAGCGCCCAGGCGGCCATGACGCGGTCGTAGTGACTGGCCGGGTCGTGACTCGTGGCTTCGTCGGTGGACACGTGCGGCGCTCCTTGCGGGTCAGTCGACGGCGCGATCTGAGGACAACCTACCCGAGATCGGCAGGGGACTGGCTTCTGCCCCGCGGGCGAATGCTGCGGCGGCATACAGCAGCCATTGGTGGGTCCCGGACTCGGTCCCGACCAGATAGCCCTCGACCGCTTCGGCGTACTCGTGCGGCGAAGCCGCATGACCGGCCTCCGGGACGATGACCGAGGCGGGATCGACCCCGCGGGCGACCAGCACGAGACGCTCCGCGGCGCGAGCGACGACCCCGTTATGGGTCGCAAAGGCCCGGGCGGCGAGGACCTCGCCGTGCACGAGGGCGGCGGCGGTCAACGCGGGCAGCGCCGGATCAAGGGCGAGGCGTGCGGGCAACGCGGCCAGTCGTTCGGCACCGCGCGGGTCCGCGGGGCGCCCCAGTGAGGCGTCGGGCTCGCTGCCGGCCGCGGCGAGGGAATGGAGGCGCGCCAGCACCTGGACCGGCGTCCGGCTCCAGGTCGGGACGAGCCCGAGCAGTTGCGTCGACAGTCGTACCGCGGCCCGCGCGGTCGGCCCACCGCCACCGGTTGCCAGCAGGTCGGGCGCGACGTCGTCGCCCTCCAGGCGTGCCGACGCCGCGGCACCCAGCAGCAGGGATTGCGCGGTGTGCTCCGGCGTGCTGCGGCGCAGGCCACGATCGCGGAGCACCACGTCGATCGCGTCGCGTGCCGAGGCCATCGCGGAGGGCACGCCCTCAAGGCGAGCCAGCGCAGCGAAATCCAGCACGGCGAAATCGTGAGGGCGGCCAGACACGCGCCCAGCGTACCGTCGGCGACAGGTGGACTCGGTACCGTCGGAGCATGAACGCTCTCGGCGAGCAGACCGGTCTGACCCGCGCCGCCACGTGGATGGTCGGCGAACGTCTCGCCTGCGTCCTGCACGTGGGCGACTCCTCTCTGGCCTATCAGCTGTCCGACCAAGGACACGAGGTCGTGGTGGCAGGTGAGGACGTCAGAACACGGCGCAACGACGATGTGCAGTACGTACGGTGCGCCGGCGACCGGTTGCCGTTCGCATCGGCGGCCTTCGACGCGGTCGTGGTCCCCCACTTCGCCCAGTCCGCGGTCGCCATCAGCGAGTTCGCCCGGGTTCTGGTGCCCGGCGGCCTGCTGTCGACGCTGTCGCACCGACCCGACGACTCCGTACCGTGGATGCGTCGGCTTCGGGAGATCATCGGCATGCCGGACAGTGCCGCGCCGACCACGACGTCACTCGTCGCATCCGGTCTGTTCGATGAGCCCGAGGTCATCACGAGTGGCTCGTGGGAACGGCTCAACCTCGAGCAGTTCCTGCAGTTCGCGCACGCCCATCGCGATTCGTCGGTTCCGGACAGCGCGGTACAGGACGCGCGTACCCTGTTCGCCGAGTACGCCGGGCTCACCGGCACCCTGCAACTGAGGCACGAGACGGCCTGTGCACGCGCTCGGGTCGACAAGTCCCAGCTCCCGCCCGAACCCACCCATCCTGAGACCGTGCTGTTCGACCTGCAGTGAGCGCTACCGAGGAGAGGTGGGGGCCGTGGACGATCTGGTCGTGGCGGCACTGGCTGTGGCCCTCCTCGTCGCGGCGGCAGCGCTCGCCCGATGGTGGTTGCTGACACGTAGGCGTAGCCTCGGCTCGGCGACGGACCGCGCCACGTACACCACGCTGCACACCGCATCGCGCGCCGCGCCTGCGTTGCGCTCAGGGCTCGATGCTGCAAGCGCCGCGCAAGCACTGCCGTACGTCCGGCGCCTGCTCGGCACGCCGACCGTCGCGATCACCGACACGGCGGGACCTCTCGCCTGGGACGGTGACCGCCGGCCCACCGACGCGAGCCGCTTGATCGAGGCGGCGCTGGCCAGCGGCACGACCCAGGCAGCGGGTCACACCGTGGTCGCGCCCCTGGCGGTCGACGGCACCGTCGTCGGCAGTGTGCTGGTGCACGCGAACGAAGGATCGGCGGTGCTGGTCCGCGCCACCACCGAGATCGCCCGCTGGATGTCGAGCCAGCTCGAACTCGCCGAGCTCTCGAGTTCACGTACCGCGCTGATGGAGGCCGAGTTGCGCGCGTTGCGGGCCCAGATCTCGCCCCACTTCATCTACAACTCTCTGGCAGCGATCGCCTCCTTCGTGCGTACCGATCCAGAACGTGCCCGCGAGCTGCTGTTGGAGTTCGCCGACTTCACGCGGTACTCGTTCCGTCGACACGGCGAGTTCACCACGCTGGCCGAGGAACTGCGGTCGATCGAGCGCTATCTGTTGCTGGAGAGCGCACGATTCGGCGATCGTTTGAAGGTCGTGATGCGGGTCGCGCCCGAGGTGCTCAGCCTCCGCCTGCCATTCCTGTCCGTCCAGCCCCTGGTCGAGAACGCGGTGCGTCACGGGCTCGAGGGCCGGGACGGGCGGGTGACCATCACGATCTCCGCAGAGGACGCCGGCACCGAGTGCGTCATTTCGATCGACGACGACGGCATCGGCGCCGACCCCGAACGGATCCGCGAAGTACTGGCCGGGCGGACCGACAGCGATTCGGTCGGCCTGTTGAACATCGACGAACGGCTGCGCACCGTCTACGGGGCGGACCGAGGACTGATCGTCGAGACCGCACCTGGGCTGGGGGCGAAGGTCACCTTGCGCCTGCCGAAATTCTGGGCGGCGGCGGAGGCCGAACGGTAGGGTCGCCGTGTGCCCAAGCGCGGAATCTCGTACATCAGTCGTCGAGCGGTCCAGTCGTTCACGCACTTCACCAACGGCCCGAGCCTGCTGCGGGGAATGGCCCGCGGCGGCGAGATGACGTTTCACACCAGGACCGGACTGACGCTCCACACCCCGAACGTTCCCGGTGCGCGCTTCCCGGTGTACGAGGTCAACGCCGACGACGTCTACCGGCTCGACGAGGTACTCGAAGGACTCGACCACCCGACGGTGGTCGACATCGGTGCGCACATCGGCAGCTTCACCGCTGCCGTCGCGACCAAGCGGCCCGGCGCGAACGTGCACGCCTATGAGGCGTCGCCCTCGACGGCAGTGTGGCTGGAACGCAACGTCGCGGCCAACGATCTCGGCCAACGCGTGAGTGTGCACCGCTGCGCCGTGGCCGATCACTCCGGCACCCTCGAGATCGTCGACAACGGCGAGGCGAGCGCGCACAACGGGCTGACCGCGCCGGAGGATTCCGGCAGCATCGTCTCGGTCCCCTGCGTCACCTGGGCCGATGTCGTCGACCGGGCAGGGGGTTCGGTGGACGTCGTCAAACTCGACGCCGAGGGAGTCGAGTACGGGATCATCCTCGACAGCGATCCCGCCACGTGGTCGACCGTGCAGCGGATCGTCATGGAGTACCACCCGGTCAGCGGTCGCTCGCTGGGCCAGCTGGTCGACCACCTCGAACCGTTGGGACTCAGCCTTGCGCGTGACGAGCCCGCCGACCGGCCCGGCCTGGGCAATGCCTGGTTCGTCCGGCGATGACACGCCTTCCCCCGGCGCTGATGCCCCTGTGGCCCGCAGCCAAGCGGGTCCATCGTGCCGCCACCCGCTCCGTCGGCGCGATCACCCGCCGGACAGCCGGCACCGGGCCACGATCCTTACCAGCGCAGGCCACGACCACTCCCGACGAGACCGCCGCCGCCGACCCGCAGCATGTCACGGTGCACGCCGCGGGACCGGCGGAGGACCTGGACCGCGCAGTGCCGGTCGGTCGACCCGCGGGCCTCGCGTTCTGGGACGAGGTGCGCCGTCACGACGTGCCCGCCCGCTTCGTCCTCGAGGTCTCCGACGGACGGCTGGTCGGTGACTACGCCGCGACCGTCACGCCGGCAGGTGTCCTGGACGGCGCCACCAGCCCGTACTTCGGCATCCGCGACTGGCGCGAGCATCCGATTTTCCTGCGTCCCCGACTGCCCGAGCCCCTGCACCTGTCCGGGACGGTCGCTTCGCTGGCATCCCACGCCTCCGGCGCGAACTACTACCACTCGCTGATGGACACGCTTCCGCGCTGGGGCATCCTGCAGGACGCGATGCCCGGTCTCGCACCGGATCACCTGGTCGTCGCACACCACTCGCGGTGGGATCAGCAGTTGCTGGCCCTGGCGGGTCTCGACCACTTGCGGCTCGTCACTCCCCGGAAGGATCTGTGCGTCCGTGCCGATCGGTTGGTGGTCCCGTCGCTGGGGAACCGGGCCACGCTCGCACCGCGCTACGGCACCCGCTGGCTACGCGAGCACCTGCCGCCGCGTGACGTGTCGGACAAGCCGCGCCGGCTCTACGTGACCCGAGGCACCACTCGCAACACCCGACGTCTGGTCGATGAGGACGCCCTGTTGGCGTTGCTGCGACCCCTCGGGTTCAGCGTGTTCGATCCGGGTGCGGTCAGCGTCCAGGACCAGATCGATCACTTCGCGGCCGCCGAGGTCGTCGTCGCGCCGCATGGTGCCGGACTGGCCAACCTCAACTTCTCGCCCGAGGGGGTCCGTGTGCTCGAGCTGTTCGCGCCCCGCTATCTCAACCCCGGTTACTGGGCGATCACGGACAACATCGCGGACTCGGTGTACCGCTACTTGGTCGCGGACCCCGTCGAGCCGGACCGACCGGAGCGACGGATGAACCGCGTACAGGCTGATATCGACCTCGAGCCGCGAGCGATCGTCGATGCCCTCGAAGAGCTGCTGGCAGCCTGATCAGGAGAATGGACCCGTGACCGACCAGACCTGGAAGAACCGTTCCCGCGAGAAGGCCAAGCTGCTGGTCCGCCGAGGTCTGCTCCGTGCCGACCTCGACATCCGGCGCGGGTCCTTCGCGCGCCACCTCGTCGACACCGTGCGCGCACACGAGCTCGACACCGTCCTCGATATCGGGGCCAATGTCGGGCAGTACGCATCGCTGATCCGCGCCGCAGGCTTCGCCGGGCGGATCATCAGCTGCGAGCCGCTGGCCGGTGCCTACGCCGAGCTCTCTCGCCGCGCGGGTGGCGATGGCACCTGGACGGCGCTGAACGTCGCCGTCGGGGCGACCGCTGGGACGACGACCATCAATGTGGCGGCGAACTCGTTCTCCTCGTCGGTCCTGGACATGACCGACGCCCACCGTGACGCGGCGCCGGGATCGGAGTACATCGCGACCGAGACCGTCGACTTGACGACGGTCGCCGACCTGGTCGCCCAGCACGACGTCGACCCTGGCCGGTCGTTGCTGAAGATCGACACGCAGGGCTTCGAGTCCGAGGTCCTGGCCGGCGCGGGCGAGCTCGTCGGGCGCTTCGCCGCGATCCAGCTCGAGTTGTCCTTCGTCGAGCTGTACGCCGGCCAGCCGCTGTACGCCGACATGCTGGCCCGTATGAGCGATGCCGGGTACCGCATCCAGCAGCTCGAGCCGGGCATCTCCGACGCCGACGGACGCCTGCTACAGGTCGACGGCGTCTTCGTACTCGATCGCTGAGCAGCTCTCAGGCCGGACGCGCGGTGTCCTCGTCGCGCTTGCCCACGACACGAGCAGGCGACGCGGACACGACCGTGTACGGAGCGACGTCGCGCAGGACCAGTGCGTTCGCTCCGATGACCGCACCGTCGCCGATCGTCACGCCACCGACGACCACGGCGTGCGTGCCGATGTACACGTCGTCGCCGATGGTCGTGTACTGGGGTTGGGCGCCTGAGCCTGACTGCGGCCCGATCACCGAGCCCAGGTGGAGTCGACAGTTGGACCCGATCGTGACGTAAGCGCCGACACCGACGCCGACCGCGTGAGCCAGGTACAGGCCGGGCCCGATCGTGGCCAACGGGTTGATCTCCGCACCCGTGGTGCGCATCGACCGCGCTCTGATCAGCAGCGCCAGCCACATCACCCGCCGACGGGCGAGCGCGTTGGCGATCCGGTACATGACAACGGCGCGCACATTGGGGCTGACGATCGCCTTGACCAGTGCGCGTGCCCAGAACCGTTGCGGCGAGTACAGCCGGAAGTTGGCGTGGGTCGTCGACTCGATGTCGGCGCGGAGCAGCTCCCAGGTCGACAGGCGGGTATCGACGCTCACGGCGCGAGCTCCTCAGCAGTCGCGACCCGGCGCAGCCACAACGATGACGGCGGATTCGGATCGGACGCGACCGGAACGTAGCCCTCGAGCATCGACTCGAGATCGGCCTCGCGCTCGTGGCGCAGCAGCGGCACCGACAGTTCGATGCGGAACGCCGAGTTGAAGGCCAGGAACGCCTGCACGATCATCGCCTCGTTCCAGAACACCGGCCAGCGCTCCCCGAACAACCACGTATCGGCCGGGTACGGCGTGTTGTAGGGGAAGTGAACATCGTGGATGTGCACCCGGACGCCCGGCTTGAGCCGCGGAAGGACCTCCATGAACAGATACGCCACATCGCTGTCGATCTTCAGCGCGTGGGAGGAGTCGATGAACAGGACGTCGCCGTCATCGAGCTCGTCGAACCGCTCCAGCGGGACGTCTTGGACGAAGCTCTGCACCAGGTCGATATCGGACACGGTGTGCAAGGCGTCGAACGGATACGGCTCGATGCAGGTGATGTGGGTGGGAGCGCCATCAGCGGCGTTGCGGGCGGCGGCGAGCGACGCATAGTAGGTGGACAGGCCCGAGCCGACCTCCAGGTACCGGGCCGGCCGGTGCTCGCGCAGCATGTAGTACAGCGTCCGCGCATCGATCTCGGGATATCCCGGCCCGAAGCCGCGGCGGGTGTTCTCCAGGTAGTCGCCGGCCACGTCCGCGAACTCATCGGACCAACGAGCAGACAGTTTCTCCAGCGTCGCGCGTTGCGCTCCCAGATCCACCGCCACGCCGGCCAGCCCGCTCGGTCGGTCCCACCGGTCCCGGGTGCGTTCGATCTCGCTGAGCACCGGAAGGGTCGAGTAGTAGTCGGCCCGCTTGACCACGTTGAAGTTCAGGAGCCCGAATCCGCGCATCGTGGTCCGGATGCGAGCGCGTCGTATCTTCCACATCAGCTTGTCGAGAACTCCGATGGTCCCCGGCGACATGAACCGGGCGAGCCCATGCTTGATGCGCGAGGCGATCGGGGAGTGTGACGGCATGGACCGAAGTGTACGCAGCGCTCCGCCACGCGCAGGTCGACCGAGCGCAATTGGTCGGTGTTGCGTACGCTCGCCACATGCCATATCGACGCTTCGCGATGGTCGGCGTCGCCGCGCTGATGATCGCGGCACTGGTGGCCGGATGCCAGGGCGGGGATGACGACCGAGACGACGGCGGGAACGTCGCCGGTGGGCCCTCCCATTCGTATGTCGCTCTCGGCGACTCCGCAGTCGCCGGAGCCGGAATCGGACCCGGCGAGGGGCCGTGCTTTCGATCCTCGCGGAACTACCCGTCGCTGCTGGCCCAATCGCTCAAACTGGCCGACGACCAGTTCGTCGATGTCAGTTGCCCCGGAGCGACCACCAAGGACGTCCTTGACGGGCGCCAGAAGCCAACGCCACTCGACCCTCAGGTCGACGCGATCGGACCCGACACCGACTTGGTGACGATCAGCATCGGCGGCAATGACTCCGGATACATTCCGGCACTGTTCACCTACTGTTATCTGCCCCCGACTCGCTCGGACGCCGCGTGCCAGAAGACCCTCGATGCACTCCCCCAGCTTCTGCCCGGGATCAAGCAGGCGATCGCCAAGACGCTGACCGAGATCGCCGAGCGGGCCCCCAAGGCGCAGGTCGTACTGGTGAGCTACCTGCGCCTGACACCCGACAACGGCGCGTGCGCTGCCAGCACAGTTCCCGGCCCTGCGGCGCAACTGCGTGCGGGAGCCCGCGCCGAGGGACAGCTCGAGAAGGCCATGCGCGAAGCGGCCGACGAGGCGGACGTGAGCTACGTGTCGATGCGCGACGCCTCGGCCGACCACAGCGCCTGTGCCACGGATGATCCCTGGGCCAGTGGCATCACCGCCGCGGCGGGCGACGGCTCCTCGCTCCACCCCAATGCAGCGGGCATGCAGGCGGTGGCCGACAAGGTGCTGTCCTCGATCAATATCGACGCCACGAACTGAGCCACCCACGTATGCTCATGCCGTGAGCGAGACGCCCGATGAACTGCCGGCGGCGCGGCCACAGATTCGTGACCGGTACACGTTCCTCATCGTCATCGCCTCGACCTTCGGGTTACAGGCCTTTACGCTGGTCACCGGCGTCATCATCGCCCGCGCGCTCGGTCCCGAGGGTCGAGGGATCGTCGCTCTGGTGTTCGCCCTCAGCGTCTTCGCCTCACAGCTGACGTTCGGGGCCAGCGTCCCGGTCGCCATCACCAGACAACTGGCCGAACGTGGCATCGGCCTGCGCGACGGCCTGCGCGGCCTGGCGCGCAGGCGCGGCGGCCTGCTGCTCGTCCCGAGCCTCGCCGCCGGGGCCATCATGCTCGTGCTGCTGCAGGACGAGCCGACCGGTGACCGCGTGATGTTCGCCGTGGCAGCGGCCCTCATGGCGCTCCAGACGATGGTGTTCCGACTCCTCAGCGGGGGGCTGCAGGGAGAAGGACGCCTGGCTCAGGTGGCGTGGGCCGGCATGCTGCCCCAACTGCTGTTCACGGTGGCCCTGGTGACCGCCCAGGTCGCCGGATGGGGCTGGCAGGCGCTGGACATGCTTGTCGCCTACTTCGTGTCGAGCTTCATCGCCCTCGCCTTCGCCGCCAGATCGCTCGGCCCCGCATCCGGTCGCGATGCCGACCGCCTCGACGAGACCGCGCTCTGGGCGGAGTCGCGACGCAGCTACATCAGCAGCGTCAGGCCACTGGACGGCCTGCAGCTGGACCGCCTCGTGGTCGGCGGGTTCGTCGGCACCGTGGCGCTGGGCCTCTACGCCGCGGCCTCCGCAGTGTCCAACCTCTGCAGTCTCGTCAGCAACGCTGTGGCGATCATCGTCCTGCCGCGCGTCGCGGCTCAGCCCGGCAATCGATCGGCACAGCAGGCGGTGATCCGGCGCTGGGTGCTGCTCTCGGCCGCACTCATCGGGGTGATCGTCGTCGGCCTGCAACTCGTGGTCGACCCGGTGATCCGGATCGCGTTCGGCGAGGAGTTCACCGGCGCCATCACGTGTGCACGCTGGCTCATCCTGGCCGACGGCCTCATGGCGATGCGCAAGGTCCTCATCGCCGTCCTGCAGGGGCAGGGCCGGGGAGGCACGGCGTCGTGGATCGAGCTCGGCCTGCTGCCGGTGATGATCGGTGGCACCGTGGTCGCGGCGCTGCTCGGCAGCCTGACGGAGATCGGGATCGCACTGACGGTCGTGGGGCTGCTCAGTTGCCTCGCGCTCGGACGGGCGGTCCGACAGCCATATCAGCCGGTCAGGCCTCCGTCGACCACCAGGACCTGACCCGTCAGATAGCTGTTGCGCGGATCGGTCAGGAACAGGCAGACGCGCGCGATGTCGTCCGGCTCGCCGAGACGGCCGGCCGGCGTGCGCCGGACGATCTGGTTGAGCTGATCCGGATCGAGGCCATGGCTCATCTCGGTGCGCAGGTAGCCGGGTGCGATGCCGTTGACCGTGATGCCTCGCGAACCCAGCTCACGAGCAAGCGCGCGGGTGAGGCCGTCCAGCGCGGCCTTCGTCGCGCTGTACACGCCGAGCCCCCGGTAGCCGGAGCGCCCCACGATCGAGGAGATGTTGACGATCGTGCCCGACCGGCGAGCCAGCATGCGGCGGCTGACGAGCCGTGACATGTAGAGCGTGCCCTTGATGTTGAGGTCGACGACCACGTCGATGTCCTCATCGGTCGCCATGCCGAGGATGCCGTCGCGCGCGACGCCGGCGTTGTTGATCAGGACATCGATGCGGCCCCACTCGGCCATCACGGCCTCGACGAAGTTCTTCGCGTCCTCCGAGCTGGACAGATCGGCCGGCACGAACAGGAAGCGGTCGGGGAACTCGGCCTGCCAGGCCTCGACCTCCGGGGTGATGGACCGGGCGCATGCGGCGACCTTGTCGCCGGCCTCGAGATAGGCAGCCACGATGCCGGCGCCGAGTCCACGGCTTCCGCCAGTGACGATGACAACGCGGGGTTCACTGCTCACTGGAGGTCTCCTGGGTCGGGGCGAAGAAGGCGACGAGGTCAGCGAGCGTCTCAGGCATCACGTCGGCCGCGAACGGATCGGCACCGAAGTCGTCCTCCAGGATCGCGGACAGTTCGGCGGTCTCGAGGGAGTCCAGGCCGATGCCATCGGCATACAGCGGGGTGTCGGGTCCGAAGTCCGGCGTGATCTTCTCCGCTCGCGTGAGGAACTCGACGACGGTGCGCTCGATGGCGCCCGGGGAGTGGGTCATGGGGGCACAGATCCTTCATTGCTGGGTGGACTCGTGAGACCGGCGGGGCAGTGACGGCGCGGAGCGTCCCGCCGCATCACGGCGACACGCTATCGCACCACGACCCCCTCATGGCTGCGATAGTCTCCCGACGTGGATCACGAACACCTGCGCGCCCAGCATGGTGAGGACCGCCTGCTCGCCGAACGCTTCGGTCACAAGCGCGACGGCCACTACGTCGAGGTCGGCGCCCTCGACGGCGAATACCTCAGCAACACGTACTACTTCGAGAAGGCGCTGGGCTGGACCGGAGTCCTGGTCGAGCCCAACCCGGAGCAGGCCGATCTGTGCCGCAAGCACCGGCCGGCCTCCCACGTCGCCACGTTCGCCGCCGTCGCGCCCGGCCACGAGGGCACCGTGACCCTGCAGGTCGCCGAGGGCAACGAGGGCTACTCGACCCTCTCGGCCAACCGCACCTACAGCCGCATCCTGAGTGAACGCAATCTCGTCACCACACCTCTCGTCGTGGAGGCCACGACGCTGGACGCCATTCTCGAGGAAGCCGCCATGCCGGCGATCGACATCATGACCGTCGACGTCGAGGGACATGAGCTCGAAGCGCTCCGCGGGCTTGACCTACGTCGTTGGCAGCCGACCGTCCTGCTGGTCGAGAGCGCCTCGGGCGCCCCGTCCTTGCGCATCTCCTGGCTGTTGTTCCGCAGCGGGTACGCACGGGTCCGTCGGGTCATCGTCAACGACTGGTACGAACAGGCGCCGCTCATCCGACGGGCCGGGCTCCTCCTCTGGGCGTACGTCAGCTCGATCCCGACGGTGACCCGGATCGCCGCGCGCGAATCGCTGCGCGCGATCGGCCTGCTCGACGCCGTGCGGAACAGGCGGCGCCGATGACCGAGCTCAACCTGGGCGAGGGCATGACCTTCAAGGAGCTGATCTTCTCCGATCTGCTCCGCTACCGCTCCGAGACACCCACCTGGCGCGGCGTCATCACGCGCCTGCCGTTCCTGCCCGGACTGGCCGCGTGCTTCGTGCTGAGGGCACAACAACGACTGTTCCATCGCGGTCACGTCCGGCTCGCCGGACTCCTGCGGTCCCTCTCGGTGATGCTGTGGAGCGCCGACCTCGTCCCCGGCATGCAGGTCGGGCCGGGCCTCTACCTCCCCCACCCCATGGGCGTGACGATCGGGATCGGACTGCGCATCGGAGCCGGCGTCACGATCCTCCAAGGGGTCACCGCCGGAGCCCGCGAGCCCGGCGGAGCCGGCGAGGAGTTCGCGACGATCGGCGACGGCGCGATCCTGTCGGCCCACGCGGTTCTGCTCGGCGAGATCACCATCGGCGAGCAGGCCCTGGTCGGTGCGAACTCGGTCGTCGTGAAGGACGTACCTCCGTGTGCTGTCGTCCTCGGCTCACCGGCACGTCAGGTCGGCACACGCGAACCGGACGACCCCATCCCGGGCATCAACTGACCCCAGAGGTCAGCGGCGGATGAAGACGCCGTCGACCTGGAGGATCTCGCCCGACGGCGCGGCGTAGCCCTGCTCGATCCCGACCATGTCGAATCCGTGGTCGTAGGCCCAGGACACGGCCTCGTCGACGAGCATCCCGCCTTCGTACAGCGGGACGAACGAGAGTTCCAGCTGGAGACCGACACAGTTGTCGACGGTCTCGCCGCCCCCGGCGAGGACCTCGCGCTCGAAACCCTGGGTGTCGATCTTCAGGAAGGTGCGTCGGGTGGCGGCGAGCTCCGCGACCTCGTCATCGAGCCGCGACACCGTGACGACCTGCTCGCCGACGTAACTGACGGACGGCGCGGCCTTGAGGTGGGCCCCGAGCATCGGCAGGATCGAGCTACTGGTGCTGTTGGAGGCGATGTTGATCGTGGCCTCGCCGGCCTCGGCCCCGAGGGCGAGATTGCGGGCCTCCCACCTGGGGTCGCGAGAGACGAGACGCTGCAGCGCGGCGAACGCCGTCGTGAGCGGTTCGAACGAGACGATGTCGCCGGCATAGCCGGCGGAGCGGACACTCGACCCGTAGCCGCCGTCGGCGGCACCGACGTCCAGCACCAGGTCGATCCCGTGCTTGACGAACATCAGCTGCCGGCGGGTCTCCGGGTGCCGGCGCACCTCGAAACCACGCCGCTGCAACTGAACCGCCATCGCATAGATGGCACGGGACTTGATACTCATCGCACCACCTTCCTGGTCGCCGATCGGATTCCGAGCAGGCTGCGGGCGAACTCCTCGGGCGTGGCGTCCGGGACGCTGTTCTGTCGCGGCGCGTCCGGATCGCGAGCCAAGGCACGGGCGAACGCCTCGCCCAGGCTCTCGAGCTCGATCTCGGCCACCTCGCCGCCCCCCGTGGCCCGCACCTCGCGGGCCCGCACCACCGATCCGGCGGTGACGACCGGGACGTCCGCGGCCAGGGCCTTGCCCATGATGCCGCTCGGGCCGTTGTTGGTCATGACCAGTGCGGCGACGTCGGCCGCGGCCACGAGTTGGTCGAGCACCGCGTTGGTCAGGAATTCGTCGACGGCGATGACCCGACCGTCGGGAGTCGGCTCGAGAGCAGCGGCCCAGGCGGCCACGTCGTCGGTGAGCTTGCCACCCAGCAACAGATCAGCCTCGATGCCCCGGACGCGCAAGGCCTCCCACACCAGGGCCGGGTGCTTGCGATCGGAGATGACTCCGTAGATGCCGACCAGGTGGCGATCCGCGGGCAGCCCGTGCTGTGCGCGGATCTGAGCGCGGTCGCGCGAGTGCGCCGAGCAGATCTGGGGATCGCGGGTCCGCTTGACCAGCCAGCCGCGGGACATGTCGTCGCGGCCGGCGAAGCCCGCCACCCGGTGCAACGATCCGGTGGCCATGGCCACCAGCGCCAGCGTCGCCTTGGGGATCCGCAGCTTCCATCCCACCCAGTCGGTGAGGCGCAGCTTGGCGGGGTAGCGCGTCAGCATGAACACGACCCGCGGACGGCGGCGTAGCCCGAAGGCCCGGGGCACCTCGAACCACCAGCGCTTGAGCGCCTGGTCGGCATCCATCACGACGACGGTGTCGACGCGCTCGGCACGGCTCAGCCGCGCGACCTCCCGGGCGACGTCCTTGATCGGCGGGAAGACCTCGTCGAACGCCTCCAGGACGCGGAAGCCAGAGTCTCCGAGATACTCCTGGAAGGCCGGGTCCTCGGTCGCCCCGCGAGACGTCAGGACCAGGACCTCGGACGTCTTCGACGCCTCGGCGCCCACGGTGGCGACGGCCTGCGAGCGATGACCCTCCGGAAAGGGCTCGACCAGGATCGTCGTGCCCAGCTGCCGAACCTCTGACATGGGCTGAGGATAACGACTTGATCACCGCCCTGCCCCACAGACCTCGTCGGGTGCTGTTGAATGTCCACATGGCTCGACCGAACCTGACCAGCCGCGTGGCGAAAGCCCTGTGGGACCGCCGCAATCCGCAGTGGGCCGAGGGACACCCCGACCGCGTCGACCCCCGGTTGGAACTGACGCCGGGCGCCGTCCCGCGGTACGTCGCCGACCGGGTGGCCGTCAAAGTGCGCGACAAGGTCAAGGGCCGCCAGCCGTGGATCACCCGCGATGCCCTGGACCTGCTCGACGGCCTGCTCCACAGCACCGATCACGGCGTCGAGTACGGCGCCGGCGGCACCACGGCGTGGTTCGCCGAACGGGTCGAGTTCATGGACTCGGTCGAGGGCTTCGCCCAGTGGTACGAGCCCCTGCGCAAGGATCTGTCCGCACGCGGCGTCACCAACGTCGATCTCCACCTGGTCTCGGCGGAGGAGCTCGGCTACGAGACCGACGCCCACCGCGACGCCTACGTCGGGATCCACCCGGAGCTGGGCCCCGAGTCGGTCGACTTCGTCTTCGTCGACGGCGAGTACCGCGATGCGTGCGCCATGCGCGGCGTCGAGCTCCTCCGCCCCGGGGGCCTGTTGATCCTCGACAACGCCGACATCTACATCCCGTCGCAGAGCCGGTCGCCTCATCGGCTCGATGAGCCGTCGACGCCGTTGTGGGCCGAGGTCCTCGACCGCGTCGCGTCGTGGCGCCAGATCTGGACGACCAATGGTGTCTGGGACACCGTCATCTGGGTCAAGCCCTGATCATGGGTATCCTCCTGACGTGAATCCGAGGCTCCGAGCCGTCGTGCGCAGTGGCGTCCGCACGGTCAACACCCCACTGGCCAAGGCCCGCGCCCGACGTGCGTTCGCGTCGGCCGAGCGTCCGCTCCGACTCGAGATCGGCGGCCTCGAGCGGCGACCGGGCTGGGTCGTCACCAACGTCAACGCGGTCACACGCAACTTCCTCGACGCCACGGCGACGTGGCCGATCGAGGACGGCTCCTCGTCGTTCGTCTACTCCGACAACGTGATCGAGCACGTGCCTCTCGAGGCCGGCCGCGCGATGTTCGCCGAGGCGTACCGCTGCCTGGTGCCCGGTGGCGTGATCCGTCTCGTGACGCCCGATATCCGCGGGCACGTCGAGAAGTACCTCGCTGGGAAGGCGCCGGCGGGCGACCCTGCCGCCGGTGTCTACGAGCAGATGGGCCTGACGGTCGATCATCCGGTCGACTGGCTGCGCATCCCCATCGCCTCGTTCGGCCACCACGAGGGTTACCTCTACGACTTCGAGACGCTCACCGCCGAGCTCGAGCGGGCCGGATTCCACTCCATCGTGCGCTGCGAGTTGGGATCGAGCACCCACGATGCCCTCCAAGGGCTCGACCAGCGCGCCGACGAGGGCGGCGCCCAGATGGCCGTCGAGGCCACTCGCTAACGGCTGAGACGACCGCCTCCCGCCGCGTGGCGGCGGGCGATCTCCTCGGACAGATTGCGCGCCCAGATCTCCGGGCTGATCCGCGTCGACAACGCCCGGCTGACGTCGGAGAACTCCGCGAGGCGAGCCGGCTCGGCCGTGCTCAGCCGCACCATCGCCTCGACCCAGCGGTCGACATCGCCGGCGGGAACCACCCAGCCGTTGGCCCCGTCCTGCACGAACCCCGGCGAGACGCCGGAGAACTCCGAGCAGAGGATCGGCAGGCCGGCGGCGGCCGCTTCGTGCACCGAGACGCCATACGGCTCGATGTGGGACGGCAGGACGTAGCCCGACGCCCGCCGCATGAGCTCGGCCACCTGCGGCGGAGTGACGAACCCGTGCATCGTGACACCGTCGATCGAGCTCAACAGTGGTTCGAGCGGGCCGATGCCGGCGACGTCGAGTCGCCAGGGTTCGTCGGCGACCTCCCGGTAGCGGGCGTAGGCCTCGGCCAGCAGATCGGCTCCCTTGTGGTCCACGAGTCGGCCCACGTAGAGGAACGTGCGACGGCTTCCCAGCTCGTCCGCCGAGCGCGGCGGTGACGAGAACGTGGCGAGATCGGCCGACAGCGAGCCTCGGATGACATCGGCGACCCCGAATCCGAGGCGTCGGGCGTAGAACTCGCTGCGGTCGCTGGGGACCATGACCGCGTCGGCGACGGGTTTGACGTAGAAGCGGCTGACCGCTCGACCGAGCCACTGACGCGGCGCGGAACGCCACAGGTTGTCCATGACCAGGATGCGTACCGTCGTCGACGGCAACGCCTTCATGACCGCGCGGTACGCCGGGGTGAAGTTCCACGACGTCATGCTCACCGCGTCGGGTTCGAAGGCCAGCACCCGCTCGACCAGCTCCTTCGGGTCGGGCTGCTCGGTCCACCCGACGAAGGTGGCGTACTCGTCAACGCCCAGGTCACCGAACGCGGTGTCGCGCATCGCCGCGACCGCGACGTCGGGGCTGCCGGGCTGCACCACCAGGAGCTCGTGCCCGAGCCGGCTCAGCTGTCGGTACTGGGCGTCCAGATAGCCGGTCATCCCATTGCCCAGGAATGCGACGCGCATCAGGATCGGTACTCGCGCAGCTTCGGGTCGAACCGCGCCTTGAGGCGGTACGCGACGATGCCCGCGCGACGGACGAGACGCCCGGTGGGCCGACCGGCCGGCAGTTGACTGTACCGCTGGATCGAGTCGTCGAGATCAGCGGCCAGGAGCGCATCGAGGTCGGTCCCGGGGAGCACTCGTTCAGCGACGTGGCGCCAGATCCGCAGGTCGATCCGCGTGCGGTGGTCCAGGACGGCGCGGGTCTCCTCGTCCAGCTCGGACGCCAGGTCGGTCGGCACGACCGGCGGGAACAGGCTGCGGTCGTTGAGCCGCGTGGTCGTCAACTCGACACCGAGCGCGGCTCCGAGGTCGGTGATGAAGTTCCGGTTCTCGACGACGTCCACGTGCACCATCGCGTCGAGCGTCCGGACCGCCTTGTCGAACAGCTCGTCGTCGGCCGTGTCGGCGATGAAGTCGTCCGCAGGCAGCAGTGGATGCGGCCAGGTGAGGAACCGCGTCATCGTGTTGTCGACGTTGGGAGCGATCTTGGCGTGGCTGAGATAGCGCTTGAGGGGCCATCGGGCCGCGCGGAACACGTCGCCGGTACCCCAGTGGCGCAGGTCAAGGTCGGTCAGCGACCGCGAGTGCACCCACTGCGAGATCACCCGGGTCTGCGGGTTGCGCAGCACCGTGACGTGCCGACCGTGCGGATAGCGCGCCATCGTCGTGCCGGGCGAGATGTGCCCGGTGACGAAGTCGGCGTCCGGCAGCTCCTGCGGGTCGAACACGAACTGCTCACGGGCCCGCGGATCGAGCGTCTCGAAGTCGGCACCGCCGGCCACCATCGCCAGGTCGAGATAGGCGACCGATCGCGCCGGCTTCAACGCCGAGACCAGGCTGTCGCGCACCGACGTGCCGGCCGCCTTGGGGAGATGGTTGAAGACCACCACGTCGTGTTCAGGGGGTGCCATGGTGCGTTCCTTCGTGACGTGGGGCCGGTGAACGATCAGGCGTCACCCTAGCAATCAGCGCCCCTCGCACCATCGTGTGCAGAGCGGTAGTTTGTGCCCGTGACTCTCCGTCAGAGAATGCGTGACGCCGTCGTGCGTCGAGTCCAGTACTGGATCACCGGGCCGGGCGTGGTGTACCCGGGCGACTCGCGCCAACGCATCATCGAGTCGGGGTCGTCGTTCCCGACGTTCCGGACGTTCCAGATCCACGATCACGACGGGCACCCGATCCAGATCGGCCGGTTCTCCGGCCTGCAGAGCACCGCGACCATCGTGGTGGGCGGCGAGCACCACACCGACTGGGTGGGTCAGCTCCACGCTCACAAGGAGAACGGTCAGTGGGTCATGCCGAGCGAGCGGCCGACCTTCGACCATGGCCCCGTGGTGATCGGCAACGATGTCTGGGTCGGCTTCGAAGCCCTGATCACGTCAGGTGTGACGATCGGCGACGGCGCGGTCGTCGGCGCGAGGACGGTGCTGCGGCGCGACGTGGCGCCCTACGAGATCGTCGTGGGCAACCCCGCCCGCACCGTGGGCTTCCGGTTCGAGCAGCCGATCCGCGAGGCCTTGCTACGGATCCGCTGGTGGGACTGGACCGACGAGGTCGTCGAGCGACACAAGGACCAGATCCACTCGCCGGACATCGAGTCGTTCATCGCGCTCCACGACCCCGAACTCGGTCCTGTCGGGTGCCCCGCCTGCGCCGAACAGTCCGCAGACCAAGGTCGTAGAGTCGTCGAGTGAAGTTCCTCAACGATCTGCAACCGTCGCACGACCTGACGTACAACGACGTCTTCATGGTGCCGAGCCGGTCCGATGTCACAAGCCGTTTCGATGTCGACCTGTCGACGAGTGACGGCACCGGTACGACACTGCCGATCGTCGTGGCGAACATGACGGCCATCTCGGGACGCCGCATGGCCGAGACCATCGCCCGCCGAGGCGGTGTGGCCGTCCTGCCGCAGGACATTCCGTTGGACGTCGTCGCGCAGACGGTCGCGCAGGTGAAGGCAGCGCACACCGTGTTCGACACACCGGTCACCGTCACGCCGTCCACCACGATCGGCGAGGCGATGAGCCTGCTGCCCAAGCGGTCACACGGTGCTGTCGTGGTGGTCGAGGACGACCGCCCGCTCGGCGTCGTCACCGAGCACGACGGAGCCGAGATCGATCGCTTCGCGCAGGTGCGCGAGGTCATGTCGACCGAACTGCTCACCCTGCCGGAGAACATCGACCCCCGCGAAGGCTTCGACCTGCTCGCGACCCATCACGTATCGATCGCTCCGGTGCTCGAAGGCGACCGCCTGGCCGGTGTCCTGACTCGCAAGGGCGCACTGCGCTCCACGATCTACACACCGGCCGTCGATCCGGATGGTCGTCTGGTCGTCGGCGCCGCCGTCGGCATCAACGGCGATGTGCGCGCCAAGGCCGACGCCCTCCTGGCGATGGGGGTCGACGTCCTCGTGGTCGACACGGCCCATGGCCATCAGGAGAAGATGCTCGAGGCGCTGCCCTTGGTCGTCGCGGCCCGTGACACGCACGAGGCGTCGACCGGTCGCAGGATCCCCGTCGCTGCCGGCAACGTCGTGTCCGCTGCGGGTGTCCGCGATCTGGTCGCCGCCGGTGCCGACATCGCCAAGGTCGGTGTCGGGCCGGGCGCCATGTGCACGACCCGCATGATGACCGGCGTCGGACGGCCGCAGTTCTCAGCTGTGCTGGAGTGCGCGGAGGCCGCGACCGACGTCGGTGCCCACGTGTGGGCCGACGGCGGGGTGCGGTTCCCCCGCGACGTCGCCCTCGCGCTGGCCGGCGGCGCCGCCAGCGTCATGATCGGTTCGTGGTTCGCCGGGACATACGAGAGCCCCGGTGATCTGAAGTTCGGTACGGACGGGCGCCCGTACAAGGAGTCCTTCGGCATGGCGTCATCGCGCGCTGTGTCGAACCGGACCCGTGACGCCGCCGGATTCGACCGCGCGCGCATGGCGCTGTTCGAGGAAGGCATCAGCTCATCGCGGATGTTCCTGGACCCCGAGCGTCCGGGTGTCGAGGATCTGCTGGACCAGATCGTGGCCGGCGTCCGGTCCAGCTTCACCTACGCCGGCGCACGGACCGTCGGTGAGTTCGCGCAGCGGGCCACGGTGGGCCTGCAGAGCTCGGCCGGCTACGACGAGGGCCGCCCCCTCCACGCCAGTTGGTCCTGATCCCCGCCGGGGTCAGCAGAGGCCGCGCAGGATGATCTCAAGGCCGCGGTCGAACGAGCCGTCGAGGTCGTCATCGGGCTCGACGGCGCCCACCGATGCGGCCATCCGATGCATCTGAGTCGCCTGGGTGTGACCGAACACGAACAGCAGCAGAGTGCGGGAACCATCGCGGTCCCCCAGCACGTCGACCAGTTCGGCCTCCAGACGCGACGCCCCGAGCCGGAACGCCGAGGCCGTGGCGACGACATCGGCCCCGTCGCGGATGCCGAGCATTGCCGCCCTGAGGTCGTGGCACAGCGCGTACGCGCGCTTCTCGACCGGTCCGGCATCGGGGGTCGAGACGCCGGCGACGATGCGGTCGGCCATCAGCGCCAACAGGGTCTGCTTGTCCGGCACGTGGTGGTACAGCGCACTGGGCTGGACGCCGAGATGCCCCGCGACGCGGCGCATGGAGCAGAACTCCAGTCCGTACGCGTCGAGGACTTCGAGCGCTCCGGTGACGACGTCGTCCAGCCGATTGACCACGAACCCACTCTATCGGCTAACCTGAACACCGTTCACCTGAACGGTGTTCAGGCCCTCTTCCTCGCAAGGAACCCCGCATGAGCAGCTCCACCACGTCGGGTCGCGCGTCATCGACCACCGATCTGGCCCTGATCGCCACGTTCGCCGCCTTCATCGCGGTGTGCGCGATCCTGCCGGCCATCAAGGGCGTCACGAGCGTCCCCTACACACTGCAGATGTTCGGCATCTTCCTGGTCGCGGCGGTGCTGGGCGCCAAGCGCGGAACCCTGGCCGTCCTGCTGTACCTGGCGGTCGGCACGGCCGGCGTCCCGGTCTTCACCCAGGGAGCCGCGGGCCCCGGCACGTGGACGGGCGCCAGCGGCGGATACCTGGTCGCCTTCCCGATCGCAGCCTTCCTGGTTGGCCTGATCGCGCAACTCGTGTCGCGACGCAGCCCCACCGCGTTCGTCGGTGCGGTCTCGGTCGCGGCGGCCGTCGTCACGGTCGCCGTGGTGGGCACGCTCGGCACGTTCGGCATGATGAAGTTCTTCGACGTCTCGTGGGCGGTCGCCTGGGGATACGCCACGCCGTTCTTCGTCGCCGACATCACGAAGGGCATCATCGCGGCGATCGTTGCCGCGGCCGTGCACCGGGCCTTCCCGCAACTGCTGCGGGGCTGACGTTCACCCGTGATCGAGTACCAGCCATGATCGAGTTCCAGGAGGCGTCGGTCGTCGTTGACACCCCCGACGGCGAGCTGACGGTCCTTGCAGCCACGACGTTGTCGTTGGGCGAGCAGCGGATCGGGATCATCGGGGCGAACGGCTCGGGCAAGTCCACGCTCGCCCGGATGATCAACGGACTGGTCGAGCCGACGTCCGGCCACGTCCTGGTGGACGGGAGGGACGTCGCCGAGGACGGTCGCGAGGTCCGCAAGCGGGTCGGCTTCGTGTTCACCCAACCGGACTCTCAGCTGGTCATGCCGACCGTCGTCGAGGACGTCATGCTGTCGCTGCGCCGGGTGGAGAGGGACAAGAACGCCCGCAAGGCCCGCGCCATGGAGATGCTGGATGCCATCGGGCTGGCCGACAAGGCCGATGTCACGGTGCACGCGCTGTCCGGCGGTCAGAAACAATTGCTCGCGCTGGCCGGTGTGCTCGCGACCGATCCCGATGTCGTGGTCGCCGACGAGCCCACGACATTGCTCGACCTGCGCAACACGATCGCGGTCGCCGACCGCCTGTTCTCGATGCGCCCGCAGCTGGTGCTGGTCAGTCACGATCTGGACCTGATGGACCAGTGCGACCGTGTGCTCGTGGTCGACGCGGCACGGGTCGTGTTCGACGGGGCCCCTGCGGCGGGCGTGGCGCACTATCGCGGGCTGGTCCGGACATGACGGGCCTGATCGGCATCTACCGTCCGGGCGCGACGCTGTTGCACCGGATCCCGGCCGGACCCAAGCTGGGTCTGGTGGCCCTGTGGTCGATCATCGTGGTCGGCACGAAGGGCTGGCGCGCGGCGCTGACCTGCCTAGGGGTCGCCCTGGTCATCGCGGCGTGGGCCAGACTCGACGCACGGCGCACGCTACGGTCGCTGCGAGGTCTGCTGATCATGCTGGCGATCGTGTCGGCGTTCCAGGTGTGGCAACGCGGTTGGGAGATCGCCGTCTCGGTCTCGGGCGATCTGCTCGCGCTGTTCCTGATGGGGCTGGTCTTCACCACCACGACGCCGGTCGATGGCGTGCTCACCGCGATCGACCGGGGCCTTCGGCCGCTGCACCCGTTGGGCGTGAAGCCCGAACGGGTCGCGCTCGCGTTCTCCCTGATGCTGGCGGCGCTGCCGAACCTGATCGGCATCGCCACCGAAACCCGCGCGGCCGCCAAGGCCCGGGGTCTGGAACGCAACCCGCGCGCCCTGCTCACCCCGTTCGCGATCCGCGCCGTCGCCCACGCCCTGGAGACCGGCGACGCCCTCCACGCCCGCGGCCTCGGCGACGACTGACCTCAGTCACGGCAGGTAGGACGGATGCTCCTCGACCCCCGACTCGAGGCGGCGCAGATCGGTGCGCACCATCGAGGCGATCAGATCATTGAAGGACGTCGTCGGTGACCAACCGAGGTCCGCGCACAACCGGGACGCGTCGCCGCACCACCCCGGGGAGTCACCCGACCGCTTCAAGGCAGGGTCCTGCTCGATGTACGACCACGGATCGGTGACGCCGGCAGCGTCGAACGCGACCTCGACCAACTCCCGGATCGAGTGCAGCCGCCCCGAGGCGACCACGTAGTCGCGAGCCGAGTCCGCGCGGACCATCCGCACCATCGCATCGACGACATCGGTCGCCGCCGACCAGTCGCGCGACGTGTGCAGATTGCCCAAGGACACCGACTCCCGGTGCCCCAGCGAGATCTCGGCCGCCGCGCGCGTGACCTTGCGCGTCACGAAGTGGATGGGCCGGATCGGACTCTCGTGGTTGTACAGGATGCCGACCGAGACGAACACCCCCGTGTCACGCGCGGTCGCGGCGATGTCGTGCAGCCGCGCCTTGGACCTGGCGTAAGGGTTCTGCGGGTTCAGGGGCGTGGACTCGGTCTGCGGATTGGCCGCCTCGGGACCGAAGATCTCCGAGCTCGACGCCAGAAAGACCCGGGCATCGGGTACCGCGTCCCGCACCGCCCCGATGAGCGCCTCCACGGCACCGACATTGACCGCCTCGACCTCATCGGGGCGGTCCCAGCCCGCGCCCACGGTCGTCATGGCTGCCAGGTGGTAGATCTCGTCGGGTCGGACGTCCTCGACCAGCCGCGTCAGCGCCGCGGTGTCGTGCAGATCGACCGCCACGTGTTCAACACCGTTCAGATACGGCGCCATCGCATCCGACCCACCGGGCCGGATCGTGCCGACGACCCGCAGGCCGTCAGCGCTCAGACGTCGGGCGGCCAGCACGCCGTCCTGGCCACCGACACCGGTGACGAGCGCGGTTCGGTTCACGCCTGCTTCGACCAGGTCTCGAGGTCGGCGTCGACCATGAGGCGAGCCAACTCCTCCACCGTGGTGGTCGCTGCCCAGCCCAGCTCGGCCCGAGCACGCGCCGGATCGGCGATCAGCGCATCGACCTCGGCAGGACGTTCGTACTTGGGATCGGTGTCGACGAACTCCTGCCAGTCCAGACCGACCTGCTCGAACGCGAACCGGCAGAACTCGCGCACCGACGTGCCCACACCCGTGCCGAGCACGAACGTCGACGGCTCGGCCTGCTGCAGCATGCGCCACATGCCGTCGACGTACTCCTTGGCGTAGCCCCAGTCGCGGATCGCGTCCAGATTGCCCAAGGCCAGCCGGTCCTGCTGGCCCAGTTTGATCTGAGCGGCCGCCCGGGTGATCTTGCGCGTCACGAACGACTCACCACGCCGCGGCGACTCGTGGTTGAACAGGATGCCCGACACCGCGTACATGTCGTAGGCCTCGCGGTAGTTGACCGTGACCGAATGGGCGTACAGCTTGGCCGCGCCGTACGGCGAGCGCGGATGGAACGCCGACGTCTCGTCGTGCGGCGGTGGCGTCGAACCGAACATCTCCGATGTCGACGCCTGATAGAAACGGGTGTCGACCAGGCCGGCATTACGGATGGCCTCCAGCAACCGCACCGCTCCGACAGCGTCGGCCGACGCCGTGTACTCGGGCATCTCGAACGACACCGCCACATGGCTCTGAGCCGCCAGGTTGTAGACCTCGTCGGGCCGGACGTCGCGGACGATGCTGTCCAAACTGACCCCGTCGGTCATATCGCCGTAGTGCAGGTGCAGATGATCGGCGGCCTGCGGGTACGTGAACCAGATCGGGTCGATCCGGCCACGGTTGAACGACGACGAGCGACGGACCAGACCGTGGACGTCGTATCCCTTCTCGAGCAACAACTCGGCGAGGTACGACCCGTCCTGACCGGTGATCCCGGTGATGAGTGCCCGCTTCATGTCCGCCCTGTCGACGGCTAGAACGAGTCGATGGCGGCGTTGAACGTGGCCGAGGGACGCATGACGGCCGAGGCCTTGGCGACATCGGGCTGGTAGTAGCCGCCGATGTCTGCCGGCTTGCCCTGGACCGCGAGCAACTCGTCGACGATGGTCTGCTCGCCGGTGGCCAGCTTCTCAGCCAACGGAGCGAAGGCGGCGGCCAGTTCGGTGTCGTCGGTCTGCTCGGCCAGTTCCTGGGCCCAGTACAGGGCCAGGTAGAAGTGGCTGCCGCGGTTGTCGATCGTGCCCAACTTGCGACCCGGCGAGCGATCCTCGTTCAGGAAGGTCCCGGTCGCGCGGTCCAGCGCGTTCGCCAGCACCTGCGCCTTGCCGTTACCGGCGAACGTGGCGTACTGCTCCAGGCTCGGCACCAGCGCGAAGAACTCACCCAGGCTGTCCCAGCGCAGGTAGTCCTCCTTGACCAGTTGCTGCACGTGCTTGGGCGCCGAACCGCCGGCGCCGGTCTCGAACAGTCCGCCACCGGCGATCAGCGGCACGACCGACAGCATCTTGGCCGAGGTGCCCAGTTCCAGGATCGGGAACAGGTCGGTGTTGTAGTCACGAAGGACGTTGCCGGTGACGCTGATGGTGTCCTCGCCACGGCGCATCCGCTCGACGCTGACCTTGGCAGCCTCGGCAGGCGCCAGGATCTGAATGTCCAGGCCGTCGGTGTCGTGTTCGGGAAGGTACTGATTGACCTTGGCGATCAGATTCGCGTCGTGCGCGCGGTTCTCGTCCAGCCAGAAGATCGCGGGGCTGCCGGTGGCACGGGCGCGCGTGACGGCGAGCTTGACCCAGTCGCGGATCGGGACATCCTTGGTCTGGCAGGCGCGCCAGATGGAGCCGGCCGTGACCTGGTGCTCGATCAGCGTCTCGCCCGCGGCGTTCTTGACCCGGACGGTGCCGTCGGTGGGGATCTCGAACGTCTTGTCGTGCGAGCCGTACTCCTCGGCCGCCTGCGCCATCAGGCCGACATTGGGGACCGTACCCATGGTCGACGGGTCGAGGGCGCCGTTGGCACGGCAGTCGTCGATGACCGCCTGATACACACCGGCGTAGCTGCTGTCCGGGATCACGGCGAGCGTGTCGGCCTCCTGGCCGTCGGGTCCCCACATGTGGCCCGAGGTGCGGATCATGGCCGGCATGGAGGCATCGACGATGACGTCGCTGGGCACGTGCAGGTTGGTGATGCCCTTGTCGGAGTCGACCATCGCCAGGCGCGGGCCGTCGGCGAGCGCCTGCTCGAAGGCGGCCTTGATCTCGGCACCGTTGTCGAGTGCGTCGAGGCCCGTCAGGATGCCGCCGAGTCCGTCGTTGGGGCTCAGGCCGGCGGCCTTGAGGTCGTCGCCGTAGGTGTCGAAGACGTTCTTGAAGAACACCTTGACGACGTGGCCGAAGATGATCGGGTCCGAGACCTTCATCATGGTGGCCTTGAGGTGCACCGAGAACAGCACGTCGTCGGCCTTGGCCTTCGCGATCTGGTCGGCCAGGAACGCATCGAGCTGCGCGGCGTCCAGGAACGTGCCGTCGACGACCTCACCGGCGAGGACCTTCAGGTTCTCCTTCAGCACCGTGACAGTGCCGTCGGCGGCCTCGAGCTCGATCGTCAACGTGTCGTCGGCCGGCAGGACGACGGATTTCTCGTTGCTGAAGAAGTCGTCGTGACCCATCGTGGCGACATTCGTCTTGGAGTCGGCCGTCCAGGCACCCATCGAGTGTGGGTGGGTCTTGGCGTAGTTCTTGACCGACGCAGGGGCGCGGCGGTCCGAGTTGCCCTCGCGCAGCACCGGGTTGACGGCCGAGCCCTTGACCTTGTCGTAGCGAGCACGGACGTCGCGCTCCTCGTCGGTCTGCGGGTCCTCGGGGTACGCGGGCAGGTCGTAGCCGGCCTGCTGCAGTTCGGCGATCGCGGCCTTCAGCTGCGGGACCGAGGCGGAGATGTTGGGCAACTTGATGATGTTGGCCTCGGGCTGCTTGGCCAGGTCACCCAGCTCGGCCAACGAGTCGGGCACCTGCTGCTCGGCGGTCAACCGCTCGGGGAACTGGCTGAGGATGCGACCGGCCAGCGAGATGTCGCGCGTCTGGACCGGGACACCGGCCTTCGCGGCGAATGCCTGCACGATCGGCAGGAACGAGTGGGTCGCCAGGGCCGGCGCCTCGTCGGTGTGGGTGTAGATGATGGTCGACTCGGCCACGGGGTCTCCGTTTCGCACAGGTTGCTGGACAGATTTGTCTTGACGTCAAGATATCTCACGCACCGATGGCACGCCAATCCCCACTAGTATCCCTGCATGCCGGCCGAACCACTGCATGCCTTGGTGGTCGATGACGAGCAGCCCGTCATCGACGAGTTGGTCTACCTCCTGGACCGCGACGAGCGGATCGCGTCGGTCCGATCGACGTCATCGGGCGCCGAGGCGCTGCGCATCATCGAACGCGGCGATGTCGACGCGGTCTTCCTCGACATCGCGATGCCGGGCCTGTCCGGCCTCGACATCGCCCGCCTGCTGGACAAGTTCCGCGAACCGCCCCGCATCGTATTCGTCACGGCCCACGATCAGCACGCCGTGCACGCGTTCGAACTCAACGCGGTCGACTATCTGCTCAAGCCGGTCCGCGAGGAGCGACTGTCCGAGAGCGTGCGGCGACTGTCGGAGGCCGAGGACCCGGAGGCCACCGACGAGCGCATCGCCGTCGAGTTGGGCGGCGTGACCCGGTTCGTCCGCCGCTCGACCGTGGGCCTGGCCGAGGCGCAGGGCGACTACGTCCGCCTACACACCACGGACGGCACGAGCCACCTGATCCGCTCACCCCTCACGACGCTGTCCGAGGCCTGGGCGGACGCCGGGTTCGTCCGTGTCCATCGCAGCCACCTGGTCAACCTCGAACACGTCCGTGAGGTCCGGTCCAGTTCGGGCCGCACCACCGTCGTGCTCGACCTCGGCACACCCGTCGAGGTCGACGTCGCCCGACGCCACGCCAAGGAACTCCGTGAGCGCATCGCCACCCAATCCTGAGTCGTCTGGACCAGAGCCGACGTACACCCGCCGCGTCAGGGTCACCAGCCCTCTCGCCGCCGCGCCCCGACATGTGCGGCGCAGCGTGCGCGAGGAGATCGACGAATCGACCGGCGTCGGCGAGGTCTATATGCGATCGCTGATCCGTTCGCAGTTCCGCGCCGCGCTCACGGTGGTCACGACGCTGGCGCTGTCGTTGGGTGCACTCCCGCTCGTGTTCGGGCTGGCGCACGACGTCACGGCCTATCGCGTGTGGTCGATCCCGCTGCCCTGGCTGATCCTGGGCGGCGTGACCTATCCATGTCTGGTCGTCCTCGGCTGGTTGTACGTCCGGCAGGCCGAGCGCGCCGAACGGGACTTCTCCGATCTGGTCGAGACCGAGACGGACACGACGTGAACAGCACCTACGGCGTGATCGCGATCTCGATCGTCGCGGTCGCCACCATCGTGATCGGCGCCTTCGGCTTGCGCTTCAGCCGGACGACCAGTGACTTCTACGTCGCCTCCCGCTCCGTCCGGCCCTGGCTGAACAGTTCAGCGATCGGCGGCGAATACCTGTCAGCGGCCTCGTTCCTGGGCGTGGCCGGGCTGGTGCTCGCATCGGGCGCCGACATGCTCTGGTACCCGATCGGCTGGACCACCGGGTATCTCCTGCTGCTGGTGTTCGTGGCGGCCCCGCTAAGGCGGTCCGGCGCCTACACGATCCCCGACTTCGCCCAGGTGCGCCTGCAGTCCGAGCGCGTACGCCAGGTCGCGACGGTCCTGGTCGTGGCTGTGGGCTGGATGTACCTGATGCCCCAGTTCCAGGGTGCCGGTCTGACCGTCCGCACCGTGACCGGCGCGCCCGGCTGGGTGGGTTCAGTGGTGGTCGCGACGATCGTCGTGGTCAACGTGATCTCCGGCGGCATGCGCAGCATCACCTTCGTGCAGGCGTTCCAGTACTGGCTCAAGCTGACCGCCCTGCTGGTTCCGCTGTTCTTCCTCCTCGACGCGTGGACGTCCGACGGCAGTCCAGGTGTCGTGGCCCCCAGCGACTGGGTCGATCCGTTCACGTCGACCGACGCCACAGGCCTGTACCTGACGTACTCGGTCATCGCTGCAACGTTCCTGGGCACGATGGGCCTGCCGCACGTCGTGGTGCGGTTCTACACCAATCCCGACGGTCACGCGGCCCGCCGCACGACACTGATCGTGCTGGCCCTGTTGGGCGTGTTCTATCTGCTGCCCACGATCTACGGCGTCCTCGGCCGCATCTATGCCGGCGATCTGGTCGAGGCCGGACGCTCCGACGCGGTCGTCCTGGAGTTGCCATCACGGATGCTGGGCGGGACATCCGGCGAGGTGCTGGCCGCCCTGCTCACGGCGGGCGCGTTCGCCGCGTTCCTGTCGACCTCGTCGGGGCTGACCATGGCGATCGCCGGAGTGGTCGGCCAGGGCCTGGCCCGGCAGACGGTCAAGGGACGCCAACTGTCGGGTATCGCGTCCTTGCGGATCGCCGCCGCCTGCTCCGTGCTGGTTCCGCTGGGCCTGGCCCTGGCCGCCGAGCGCATCGCGGTGGCCAACTCGGTGACGTTCGCTTTCGCTCTCGCCGCCTCGACGTTCTGCCCGCTGCTCGTCCTCGGCATCTGGTGGCGTGGTCTGACCGCGCGCGGCGCCATCATCGGTCTGATCGGTGGCGGCATCGGCGCCGGCATCGGGCCGATCGTGACGATCATCGCCTCGCCGTCCGGCTGGTTCGGCACCGTGATGTCGCAACCGGCCCTGTGGTCGGTGCCGCTCGGCTTCGGTCTGATGATCTTCGGTTCCCTGGCGACGCGCAGCTCGATCCCCCGCAACGTGGCCCGCACGATGGTGCGCCTGCACACCCCCGAAAGGGTCGCGGTCGACCGCCGCGACCGCTAATGTCGCCAGACAGCGGACGCCTCGGGGGGCTTCCTCGAGGAGACGCGTTCAGTAGGGGGAAAGCGATGCGCAGAAGCTCATCCCTGGCCAGTACCGCCGCACTCGCGGTCATGGCCCTGGTGGCTGCCGGCACTCAGGCCGCCACCGCAGCAACGCCGGGACCGGACCGCGTGACATCCACGCACCAGCTCTCGGCCCAGTCGACCGCGGCGGAGGACGCGGTCGATGCGGCGAAGAGGTCCGCGGCGGTCACGAAGGTCGGTGCACGACAGTCTCTCGATGTCGTCGCCGCCCTGAAGGACTCGACCGGCACGACCCACGTCCGACTCGACCGCACGTTCGCCGGCCTGCGGGTCGTGGGCGGCGATCTGGTCGTGCACACCACGGCCGCCGGCAAGGTGACGTCCTCCCAGACGCTCACCGACGTCCTGTCGTTGGAGATCACTCCCAAGATCTCGGCGGCCGCGGTGCTCAAGCGACTCGGTACGACGCTCAAGAAGGCCGGGGCTCCCGAACTGGTCGTCGATGCGATCGACGGCAGCGATCCGTCGCTGGCCTGGCTGGTCACGACCACGGGAACCCAGAAGGACGGCACGCCCAGCCGCGTCGACCACTACGTCGACGCCGTGACCGGCAAGACCCTGCACCAGGTGCAGCGGATCCACACGGCCGATGGTGACGGCCAGTCGCTGTACGGCGGCACGGTCCCGTTGCAGCTGACCCAGTCGGGCAACTCGTACCAGCTGAAGGATCCGACGCGCGGCAACACGTACACCGTCGACCTGGGCAACAAGACCGAGTCGATCCTGTGCACGCTGCTCGGACTGGGCTGCCCCACCGAGACGTTGTTCACCAGCCCGGACACGCACTTCGGCAACGGCACCACGGGAAGTCGTGAGTCGGCCGCGGTCGACGCCCAGTACGGCACGAACGTCACGTGGGACTACTACAAGAACGTGCACGGCCGGAACGGCATCTTCGGCAACGGCCAGGGTTCGTACAACCGGGTCCACTACGGCAGCAACTACGTCAACGCGTTCTGGGACGGCGAGAAGATGACGTACGGCGACGGTGACGGCAACCGCTACGGACCGCTGACCTCACTGGACGTGGCGGGCCACGAGATGTCACACGGTGTCACCGAGAACTCGGCGAACCTGACGTACTCCGGTGAGTCCGGCGGTCTCAACGAGGCCACCAGCGACATCTTCGGCACGATGGTCGAGTTCTACGCCGGCAACAGCCAGGACAAGGGCGATTACCTGATCGGTGAGCAGTTCGACTCGACCGGCCAGGGCCTGCGACGCATGGACGATCCGTCGTCGGACGGCAGCTCGGTCGACTGCTGGTCCAGCAGCGTGAAGAACCTCGACGTGCACTACTCGTCGGGTGTGGGCAACCACTTCTTCTACCTGCTGGCCGAGGGATCTGGCGCCAAGACCATCAACGGTGTCGCGCACAACTCGTCAACCTGCAACGGGTCGTCGGTGTCGGGCATCGGTCGCGATGCCGCGCAGAAGATCTGGTACCGGGCACTGACGGTCTACATGACGTCGAGCACCAATTACGCCGGCGCCCGCACCGCATCGCTGAACGCCGCCAAGGACCTCTACGGTTCGGGCAGCGCCCAGTACAACGCGGTCGCCGCCAGCTGGAGCGCCGTCAACGTCGGCTGACGCACTCCATCACAACGGGGGCTTCCGGGATTCCGGAAGCCCCCGTTCGTCGTGTGAGAACGACCGTTCATCGTGCCGCTCACACCGCAGAGCGCACCGCGAGCAGGGGTTCGTCGCACCACGCCTTCCGTGATCTGGTTCACACACCGCGCGCGCTTCTAGCGTCGGACGAGCGGCACGCCTGGGTGCCGATCCCGATGACGGAAAGAGGTGAATGCCGTGGTGGAGAAGGTCTCTCCCGAAGCGCATGCGGCGTATCAACGCATCCACGCTTCGGACGACTTCGCGCGGTTGAAGAAGGCCTACACAGGCTTCGTCCTACCCATGACCATCGCGTTCCTGGTCTGGTACCTGCTGTACGTCCTGTGCTCGAACTACGCGTCCGGTTTCATGAACACCTACCTGTTCGGCAATATCAACGTCGCGCTCGTGTTCGGGCTGTTGCAGTTCGTCACCACCTTCGGCATCGCGTACTGGTACTCCAAGTACTCGGCCCAGAAGATGGACCCCGTCGCCGACGCCCTGCGTGAGGACTTCGAGAACGAGGTCGAACGATGAATCCCACCACGCTCACCCTCGTTCAGGCCGACACCGACACGGGCCATCAGGGACTGACGATGTCCCTGTTCATCCTGGTCGTGCTGGTCACGGTCGCCATCACGTTCTGGGCCAGCCGCAACACCAAGACAGCCGCCGACTACTACGCCGGTGGCCGCTCGTTCAGCGGTGTGCAGAACGGCTTCGCGATCGGCGGTGACTACATGTCGGCTGCCTCGTTCCTGGGCATCTCGGGCGCGATCGCCCTGTCCGGTTACGACGGCTTCCTGTACTCGATCGGCTTCCTGGTCGCTTGGCTCGTGGCGCTCCTGCTGGTCGCCGAGCTGCTGCGGAACTCGGGCCGTTTCACGATGGCCGATCAGCTCGCCTACCGGATGAAGCAAAGGCCCGTGCGCACCGCGGCGGCCACCTCGACCATCATCGTGTCGATCTTCTACCTGCTGGCCCAGATGGTGGGTGCGGGCGCCTTGGTGGCCCTGCTGCTCGGCGTCGACGGCGACTCGGCCAAGAACATCACGATCGCCGGCGTCGGCGTGCTGATGATCTTCTACGTCGTCCTGGGCGGCATGAAGGGCACCACGTGGGTGCAGATCGTCAAGGCCATCTTGTTGATGGGCGGCACGATCCTGATCACGATCCTGGTGCTGGCCAAGTTCAACTTCAACCTGTCCGATCTGCTGGGCACAGCCGCCGACAACAGCGGCCACGGCAAGGCGTTCCTGGAACCGGGTCTGAAGTACGGCGCGGACACGACATCGAAGATCGACTTCATCTCGCTGGGTCTGGCCCTGGTGCTCGGCACGGCCGGTCTGCCGCACATCCTGGTGCGTTTCTACACCGTCCCGACCGCCAGGCAGGCCCGCCAGTCGGTGCTGTGGGCGATCGGCCTGATCGGCGCGTTCTACCTGATGACCCTGGTGCTGGGCTTCGGCGCGGCCGCCCTGGTCACCGGTGCGGAGAAGGATCAGATCGCGGCGTCCGGCGGCAACCTCGCGTCACCGTTGCTGGCTCAGGCGGTCGGTGGCGGCAGCGACTCCACCGGCGGCGCTGTGCTACTGGCCCTGATCTCGGCGGTCGCGTTCGCGACGATCCTCGCGGTCGTCGCGGGTCTGACCCTCACCTCGGCGTCGTCGGTCGCACACGACCTGTACGCCAATGTGTGGAAGAAGGGCGAGGTCACCGGTGCCGACGAGGTCCGGGTCGCTCGCATCGCCGCCTTCGTGATCGGCGCGGTCGCGATCGCACTGGCCATCCCCGGCCAGAAGCTGAACGTCGCCTTCCTGGTGGCGCTCGCCTTCGCAGTCGCCGCCTCGGCGAACCTGCCGGCGCTGCTCTACAACCTGTTCTGGAAGCGGTTCAACACCCGCGGAGCGGTGTGGAGCATCTACGGCGGCCTGATCAGCGCGGTCGGCCTGGTGTTCTTCAGCCCGACCGTGTCCGGCAGCGATGCGGCGTTGTTCACCAGCGCCGACTTCGACTGGTTCCCGCTGAGCAATCCGGGCATCATCTCGATCCCGCTGGGCTTCCTGCTCGGCTACATCGGGACGGTGACGTCGAGCGAGACCGACAGCCACGACCGGTTCGCTGAACTCGAGGTCCGCTCCCTCACCGGAGCCGGCGCCGAGAAGTAGGAGGAGGAGCGCTGTGCCCGCCGTCGGCCACAGGCCGGCGGCGGGTCGGCCGCAACCTTCATGCAATGTGATCAGTGGCACGATGGACGTGACGCGCGCCACTGACAGACACGACCGAGGAGACTTCCGTGAGCACCGAGCAAGCCATCAGCAATCTGTCGCACGAGGACCGCACGTTCGAGCCACCGGCCGACCTGGCCGCGAACGCGAACCTCAAGGCCGACGCCTACCAGCGCGCCGCGGACGATCGCCTGGGCTTCTGGGCCGAGCAGGCCGAGCGGCTGTCGTGGGCCGAGCCGTTCACCGAGGTCCTGGACTGGTCGAATCCTCCGTTCGCGAAGTGGTTCACCGGCGGCAAGTTGAACGTGGCGTACAACTGTGTGGATCGGCACGTCGAGGCCGGCAACGGTGACCGCGTCGCGTTCCATTTCGTCGGTGAGCCCGGCGACACCCGCGACATCACGTATGCGCAGTTGAAGGATGAGGTCAGTCAGGCAGCCAACGCGCTGACCGATCTGGGCGTCACGGCGGGTGACCGCGTCGCGATCTATCTGCCGATGATCCCCGAGGCGGTCATCTCGATGCTGGCGTGTGCGCGAATCGGCGCGGTCCACACGGTGGTGTTCGGCGGGTTCTCCGCCGATGCGCTGGCCAGCCGCGTGGAGGACTGCGAGGCCAAGGTCGTCATCACGTCCGATGGCGGCTACCGTCGCGGCACTCCCAGCGCGCTCAAGCCCGCTGTCGACGAGGCGTTGGAGAAGTTGGGTGCAACCAGCCCGGTCCAGAAGGTCGTCGTGGTCGAGCGCACGGGCCAGGACGTCGCGTGGAACGACGCCATCGACGTCAAATGGGCCGATGTCGTGGGCGGAGCATCGGTCGATCACACTCCTGAGGCCTTCGATTCCGAACACCCGCTGTACGTCATGTACACCTCGGGCACGACGGGCAAGCCCAAGGGCATCCTGCACACGTCGGCCGGCTATCTGTTGCAGTCGGCCTACACGTTCTGGGGAGTGTTCGACTACAAGCCGGGCGACGTCTACTGGTGCACCGCCGACGTCGGCTGGGTCACCGGGCACTCCTACATCGTGTACGGCCCGACCGCCGAGGGCGCGACGCAGGTGCTGTACGAAGGGACCCCCGACACGCCGCACAAGGGCCGGTGGTGGGAAATCATCCAGACCTACAAGGTCAACCAGTTCTACACCGCGCCCACCGCGATTCGTACGTTCATGAAGTGGGGCGAGCAGATCCCCGCCGAGTTCGATCTGTCGAGTCTGCGGATCCTGGGCTCGGTCGGCGAATCGATCAACCCCGAGGCGTACGTCTGGTACCGCGAGAACATCGGCGGCAGCCGCACCCCCGTGGTCGACACCTGGTGGCAGACCGAGACCGGCAGCCACATGATCAGCCCACTGCCGGGCGTCACGGTCGCCAAGCCGGGATCGGCCATGACCCCGGTGCCGGGTATCACCGCCGATGTCGTCGACGACGCCGGCCAGTCGGTGCCCAACGGATCGGGCGGCTATCTGGTGATCCGCGATCCGTGGCCGTCGATGCTGCGCACCATCTGGGGCGACGACGAGCGCTACAAGGAGACCTACTGGTCGCGCTGGGAGGGCATGTACTTCGCCGGCGACGGCGCCAAACGCGACGAGGACGGAGCGATCTGGCTGCTCGGCCGCGTCGACGATGTCATGAACGTCTCGGGCCACCGCTTGTCGACCACCGAGATCGAGTCGGCCCTCGTATCGCACCCCAAGGTCGCCGAGGCCGCCGTCGTGGGCGCCACCGACGAGACCACCGGGCAGGCCGTCGTCGCGTTCGTGATCCTCCGCGACTCCGCCGGAGCCAATCCTGAACAAGACAGTGGTGCCGACGTGGTCAAGGAACTGCGCGACCACGTCGCCAAGGAGATCGGCCCCATCGCCAAACCGCGCCAGATCATGGTCGTCCCCGAGCTGCCCAAGACCCGCTCGGGCAAGATCATGCGGCGCCTCCTGCGCGACGTCGCCGAGAACCGCGAAGTCGGGGACGCGACGACCCTGGCCGACTCTGGGGTCATGGATTTGATCACTGAGGGCATGAAGGACGCCAAGAACGCCGAGGATTAGCCGACTCCGAGGGCTAGTCAACGAGACAAGCGGTCGCTTACCCTGGGAATCCGGCGATGGAGCGCTCCCGGCCTCGCTGAATCGATCCCCCTCCTGGTGCCCGTCGCGGGTGTCATGGCGCTACTGCTCGGTTGCACCCTCCTGCTCGGCAGTGCGATCGTGCAGCGTCGCCGCAGCGTGTGACGTTGGCCATTCGCACACCCGATGGACAGCAGGAATTCAGGTTCTTCTCATGTGAACCGGCCACGGTGGAGCCATGAGCACCACCGAGACCGTCGAGACCGAGACCTCGAACCACCGACGCGTGCGGGCCGATCTGGCCGTGGGCGTCGGACTTCTGGGCCTCATGGTCGTGGCGCGGCTGGTGGGCGCGGTACTGTCAGGAGCATGAGCGACAGCCAGCCCAGCAGCACTCCCGCGAATCCGGCCACCGCTACCGACCCCACGATCGGGCGCCTCGTCGCCGACGCCAGCCGCGATCTGTCAGCGCTGGTGCGTTCGGAGATCCAGTTGGCGAAGACCGAGCTCAAGGTCAGCGTCACGTCCGGCGGCTTGGGCACGGTTTTTCTCCTGGCCGCGGCATTCCTGGGCCATCTGCTGATCATCCTGCTGTCCATCACGGTGGCGTTCTTCCTGACGATGACCGGCATGCACCCGGCATGGGCGTTCCTGATCGTCAGCGGTCTGTATCTGTTGACGATCGTGCTGCTGTGCCTCGCGGCGTATCTGAAGTTCCGCAAGATCAAGGCGCCCGAGCAGACCATCGCGACGGCCAAGGCGATCCCGCAGGCGTTCAAGTCGAACTGAACCCGGTGTTCGTTCGCCGTTCACACAGGTGACTCCTGCCGGTCGTCCCTACCGGCCACGATGACGTCCCATGCGACGTCATGTCCCCCTAATGACCGCGGCGGCTGCCGCACTGTCCACCGCCGGCGCCCTGGTCCTGACCATCGACCTGTCCTCCTCCGCCCACGCCGATGAGACCGCGTGGTCCACGGTCCACATCAACGAGGTCTCGTCGGACAACGACGACACCCCGGTCGGCGACGCGATCGAGTTGTACAACAGCGGCGACGCCGACGTCGACATCAGCGGCTGGCTGCAGATCGACGGCGGGGCCGCTTCCGGGGCCAAGACGTTCCAGGCCCACCTGCCGGACGGCACCGCGACCGACTCCGTCCCCGCGAACGGATTCGTGTACTTCGAGTCGACCAAGGGACTGGGTAGCGGCGGCGACGGTGTCAACCTCTACCTGCCCGACGGGCCCGACGGCGGCGCGGGAACCCTGGTCGATTCGGTGACCTTCACCGCCGGTGAGGCCGGGTTCGACGAGGACAATCCGTTCGGCGCCGGGTCGTTCGCCCGCTGTCCCGACGGCAGTGGCGACTTCGTCTCGGTCGCCGACAAGAGCTTCGGTGCCTCCAACGCTGCTGCGTGCGAGACACCACTGACCAATCCCGACGACGGTGGTGGGCCCACGCTGGACTGTCAGCCCGAAGCCCCCGAAGGCACCGGCACCCTGCCGGACGGCGCGTTGAGCCCACGCGCGTGGCCGGGCAGCGCGACCGTCACGGTTGCCGACGGCGAGTGCGCCTGGGTCACCGGGACCGGTCCGGAGGGCCGCGACATCAGCGGTCTGGTGTTCGACCCGAGCGACCCGGGTGTGGCGTACGCGGTCAAGAACAAGGGCTGGGTGTTCCGCCTCGTCCGCTCCGGCGACGTCTGGGTGCCCGACACCGACAACGCATGGGGTGCAGGCAAGCAGATCTTCTTCCCCGGCAACACCGACACCGCGACGAACCAACCGGACTCGGAGGGTCTGACCATCGGCGGTGACGGCGCCCTGTACGTGACGACCGAGCGCAACAACGCCGACAACACGACACCGTTGAACTCGATCCTGCGGCTCGACCCGACGCAGAGCGGCAGCCGGTTGGTCGCGACGGACCAGTGGGACCTCACAGCCGAGTTCCCCGAGCTGCACGCGGGTAGCAAGACCGAGGCCAACCTCGGATTCGAGGGCGTCACCTACGTGCCCGACACCTACCTGACGGCGAACGGTTTCGTCGACGAGACGACCGGCGATACCTATCGACCGGCCGACTATCCACAGCACGGCAGCGGCCTGTTCTTCGCCGCGCTGGAGAACGACGGCCACCTGTACGCCTATGCACTCAACAGCGACCGCTCGTTCCAGCGCATCGCGAACGTCGACACCGGCATGGGACACGTCATGGATGCCCAGTACGACGCCCTGACCGAGCGGATCTGGACACTGTGCGACAACACGTGCGGTGTCGTGTCGACCGTGCTGAAGATCGGTGAGAGCGGCCGGTTCGTGCCCGATGTCTCGTACAGCCGCCCCAGCGGTCTACCGAACGTCAACATCGAGGGGTTCGCGCTGGCGCCCGGCTCGACGTGCTCGGGTGGCACCCGCGAGGTGCTGTGGTCCGATGACGGCCTGTGGGGCGAGGGAGCCGGTAGCCCCGGCTACGGGCATGCGCTGTACAGCGGCCGGATCCCGTGTGACCTCGTTCTGGGTGACCAGGGCGTGCCGACGGGACCGGCGCAGCCCGGCGACCTGGACGCCGACAAAGAGGATCTGATCCAAGTCACGCCATCGACGTTCACGGCCGGTTCGGCGATCCGTGTCGATGTCGGCGAGAGCGACGCCGGAGAGTCGGTCGAGTTGTGGCTGTTCTCCGATCCGCTGTCACTCGGCTCGTTCACGGTCGGCGGGAACGGCATGGTCGATCTGGTCGTCCCGGCCGGCGCGCCCACCGGCGCGCACCGCCTGGCCGTCTATTCGGCCGCGGGCGATCTGATCGGTTGGCAGCAGGTCACGATCCTGGCCACGAAGACGCCAGTGTCCGCTTCGCCGGGCCTCGGCGCCGTCCTGCCCGCCGCGGGTGCGTCGATGTCGAGCCTCCCGCTGGCACTGGCGATCGTGGCGCTCATGGCCGGACTCACGCTCGTCGTCGCCGCAGCACCAGCGCGGCGACAGCGATGACGCCACCGGAGATCATCACGATCAGGCCGAGACGATCCAGTGAGGACACAGCGGCATCGACCAGCAGGTCCTGCATGCGTTGACCGACCTCGTCCGGCGAACTGTTGCGGTCGAGGACCTCGGGGACGACCTCGTGAGTGAGGACGCGCACGATCAACGCCGAACCGACCGCGCCGAGCCCCAACCACGCGATGGCGCTACGGCTTCGACGCGCCGCCATGACGCTGACAGCCGCCAGTCCGATGGTCAGGACGCCCAGGACCAACGACTCCCGCGGCGTGGCACGGATCTGGTCGATCAGGTCCCGCTGCTCGCTACCGCCGACCGTGACCAGCATCTGACCGGGGACGTCCACCGAGACCGGCAACCATTCGTTGGCCGAATCGACCAGCGCCCGCGCGATGGGTGCCACATCGATGACCAGCCGGTTCGATGCATCCAACTCGGCCGGCAGCTCGCGCGGGTCGGTGAACACCGCGCGGTGGGACTGGCGTTGCACGTCGGCCCACACGTCGACGAACTTCTCGGTCTCGACCAGGTCGTCGGCCGCCGCGCTCAACCGCTGCCCGACGACATCGAGCGTGCCCGAGGGCAGTCCAGCTCGTTCGACCAACGCCTCGACGGTCGCGGTGCTCAGCCCGTCGCGGAACTGCTGGTCCTGGATCAGGGAGGACGAGAAGTCGACATAGCCGTCCTCGGAGGCGACGTGCGTCGCGATCCAGGCCAGCGGGATGAGGACCGTCAGGCACACCACCGCCAGGAGTCCGGCGACGAAGGCGGTGAACGACCGCATCAGGCACATCCCCCGGTCGAGACGCTGCGCGACGCCGCGATGCCCTTCTTCGCATCGGCCGCGACCTGCTCGGCCGTCAGCGCGTAGCCGGTGGAACTGTCCGAGATCGACGCGGCGAAGATGACACCGAGCACGTCACCATCTGGCGACACCAACGGGCCGCCGGAGTTGCCCGACCGCACCAGACCGCGTACGGAGAACGTGTCGCGCTCGACCTTGCCCTTGTCGTAGATGTCGGGACTGCGCAGCTGGACCCGTTCGCGGATGCGGGCCGCCCGCATGTCGTAGGGCCCGTTCTCGGGGAAGCCGAGCACGACGGCCGCATCACCCTGTTCACCGGTCGTGTCGAAGTCGAGGGTCGGCAGATCGACATCCACGGCAAGCACCGCGACGTCGAGCTTGGGGTCGAACAGCACGACACGCGCCGGCACCCGGCGGCCATCGATCTCGATGGTGGGTTCGGGGACACCCGCGACGACGTGCGCGTTGGTCATGATGCGTCCCGGAGCGTAGGCGAAGCCCGATCCTTCGATACCGCGGTTGCAGCGCGCCTCACCGAGGATCTTCACGACGCTCTCGCCCGCCTTGACGACACCTTCGGCCCGCAGCGTCGCGTCGTCTGGCGCGCCGACCTCGGTGATCTCCTCGGTCTCGAACGGGTCGATGTAGCGGGGGAACAGATTGGTGTCGAGCACCTCGTTGAACGCCCGCAGCACCGACGTGGCGCGGTCGGGCATGACCCGGTTGACGTGGTCCAGGATGGTCGATTCACGCGATGCCTGCGCCAGATACGGGATCTGGGTTCCGCTGACCGAATAGCCCAGCGCCCAGCCGGCGCACAGGACCGCGACGATGCTGAGGACGCTGCCGCCGACGGCGTCCAACGAGCGCAGTGGACGCGCCTTCACACCCGTGCGCAGCTCAGTGCCCACGTAGGTGCCGACGGCCTGACCGATGGCCGCACCGGCGACCACCAGTCCCAGGGCCAGCAGGGAGGTGCCGAGTTCGCGTTCGCCCTTGGAGATGAAGTGCGGCACGACCGCGATCATCAGGAGACCACCGACCAGCAGACCGACGGTCGCCACCAGGTTGACCACGAATCCCTGGATGTAGCCGCTGATGGCGTAGGCGAGGATCACGACGAGCAGCAGAAGGTCGAGGGAGTTCATCGCCACGCCTCCGGTGGGAGTTCGCGGTGGTCGTCGACGTTCCATGGCTGTTCCCAGCCGACCGCTTCCAGCAAACGCGCCACGATGCCGGCCGTGAATCCCCACAGCGGCACCTCAAGGCCGACGTCGAACGCCGGACCGAGCCAGCCCGACGGATGCGTCACGCTGTAACGGTTGGCGGGATCGATCAGATCGGCGATGGGCTGGTGCAGCACCTCGACGACCTCGAAATCACTGGTGGACTCCAGTCCCATCGGGTCGGTCCAGTAGCCCAGGACAGGCGTCACCGCGAAGTTGCTGGGTGGCAGCCACAACGTGGGCAGTTCGCCGAAGACCTCGACCGTGGAGCGATCCAGTCCGACCTCTTCGTGGGCCTCGCGCAGCGCAGTGTCGACGGGTCCGTCGTCCTCCGGATCGGAGCCGCCGCCCGGGAACGAGATCTGGCCGGCGTGATGCCGCATCCGGGCACCACGCCTGGTCAGCAGTAGTTCCGGACCGGCGGTGCCGTCGGAGAACAGGATCAGGACGGCGGCCGGACGAGCATCGTCCGGTGGGGCCGGCACGCGGGTCAGCGCCGACATCGTGAGTCCATCGATCCGCTCGGCGACCGGCTGGAGCCAGTCGGGAAGGCGGTCGTTGCTCACCGCACCATTGTGACGGGCCGCGCCCACGGAGTCAGGCCGGGCCTTGGGTCGTCACCAGCGCGGCGGCGATCTCGGGGTCGGTGGGGCCGATGCCGTACGACGGACACCAGCGCGCGACGGGGCACGCGCCGCAGGCCGGTTGACGCGCATGGCAACGACGGCGGCCATGCCAGATGATCCGGTGGCTGAGCATGGTCCAGTCCTTGCGCGGGAACAGCGCGCCAACCGCGTGCTCGGTCTTGACCGGATCCTTGATGATCGCCGGATCGACCCAGCCGAAGCGATTGACGAGACGGGCGAAATGGGTGTCGACCGTGATGCCGGGGACGTCGAACGCATTGCCCAGGACGACATTGGCGGTCTTACGGCCGACGCCCGGCAACGTCACCAGATCCACCAGCTGACCGGGCACCTGCCCGTCATAGCGTTCGACGAGCGCCGCCGACAGCTTGAGCAGGCTGTCGGTCTTGGCGCGGAAGAATCCCGTGGGGCGGATGATCTCCTCGACCGCGGCCCGTTCGGCTCCCGCGAGCGCAGGCGCGTCGGGATAGGCCGCGAACAGGGCCGGGGTGATCGCGTTGACCCGCCGATCGGTGGTCTGGGCCGACAGGACCGTCGCGACGAGCAACTCGAACGGGTCGCGGAAGTCCAACTCGCATCCGGCGTCCGGATAGGTCTCGGCGAGGACGCGATGGATCTTGCGCGCTCGCCGCACCAGGGTCGTGTCGGGGCGTTCCGGCGGGGTCTGTGGCACCCCCTCAGGGTACGGATCTGCGACATGCGCCCTGGGACAGTCGCCGTGGGTACACCGAATGTGGGAAACTTTCTGAGGTTGTGAGATTCACAACAGGAGATGAAGGACGTCACGTGAGCGACGAGGTACTGCGACAGGCACCGCTGTTCGCCGGTCTGGACGACGATGCGGCCGATGCATTGGCCAACTCGATGTCGAACCACAGCCTGCGACGCGGCGAGGTGCTGTTCAACGAGGGTGATCCGGGCGATCGGCTGTTCGTGGTCATCGACGGCAAGATCAAACTCGGGCGCACGTCCCCCGACG